>Ga0209223_10000036_pt1 | contig 148575 bp, 166 predicted proteins | sample COG_06_FD_184750 | JGI IMG/M metagenome (GOLD analysis project Ga0209223, IMG submission 184750) | Pelagic Microbial community sample from North Sea - COGITO 998_met_06 (SPAdes) (version 2) | ecosystem: Environmental > Aquatic > Marine > Neritic zone/Coastal water | place: Helgoland, sampling... | reverse complement strand
ATTAGTATTTCAAGAAAATGTATCTCTCCATAAAGGTGATGGCAGGCTTTATGTAAAGAATATAGATTACGAAAATGATGTTATTCCAGGTTTGCCTAATAAGAACAACTCTAAGGCGCAAATGCAAATGATTGATTATGCAGTTAAAGAATGTATGGCCATGAACTATGATGCCCTTGTAACCCTCCCAATATCAAAAGAAATTTTGTCTGACAGTGGGAATAAATTTACAGGCCACACTGAATACATTGCAAAATTGTCAAACACAAAAAATCAAGAAGTGATGATGCTCGTACATAACAAACTTCGTGTCGCACTAGCTACAACTCACATTCCCCTATCAGATGTTCCAAAAACAATAACAAGAGAAAAATTAGAGAAAATTTTACTGACCTTACACAATGACCTGAAAACTAAATTTAAAGTCTTATCCCCCAGAATTACTGTAACAGGTTTAAATCCGCATGCAGGAGAAAATGGGGAGTTTGGTAATGAGGAGTTGACCGTTTTAATACCGACCATAAACAAATTAAATGGGCAGGGTTGCAATCTAGTTGGCCCTATTCCAGCAGATACTGCATTTACACCTGGCCATATAAAAAAAACCGATGCCTTTCTAGCAATGTTTCATGACCAAGGCTTAGCACCATTTAAAGCGCTATCTTTTGGAAAAGGGGTAAATGTAACATTGGGGCTGCCATTTATACGCACATCTGTCGACCATGGCACAGCATTCAACATTGTCGGATCAAAAGAGATTGATCCATCAAGTTTTTATGAGGCGATATTTACTGCAATTGAATTAAGCGCATGATTAAGGCTAAAAAAAAGTTTGGGCAGAATTTTCTCACTGATACCTCAATCATTAAAGAAATAATCAATCATATTAACCCCAAAGAAAAAGATAGAATTTTAGAGATAGGGCCTGGAATGGGCGCATTAACCAAACACATTTTATCGAAAATATCACATATCGATGTCATCGAAATTGACTCGGATATGGTAGCTCACCTAAATAAAACAGTAGCTGAAAGTCAAATATCAATAATGCAAGATGATATCTTGTTGATGAGCAAGGAGGCTTTAAGGAGTTTTGATCGAATTATTGGCAACCTACCTTATTACATATCTACCGAAATTATGATCAAAATGATTGATCTAATTGATAGCAAAAAAGACTTTCATTTTATGTTTCAGAGAGAAGTAGCAGAACGCATTGCTGCGGTTCCTGGGACAAAGTGTTATGGTAGATTAAGCGTATTGATTCAATATTTTTTCACAGCCGAAATCTTACTTCACATTCCTGCAGATGCATTCACACCCGCCCCCAAAATTCAATCCTCCTTTGTTCGATTAATTCCCAAAAAAGACTTTGATTTAACGTTCAAAGATATGGATAACTTTAAAAAAGTTATTAAGCTTGCCTTTCACCAAAAAAGAAAAACTATCAAGAATAATTTCAAAAATATTCTTGATGAAAAAGATTTTAATTCGCTGGGAATTAACCCACAAGATCGCGCTGAAAATCTTAGCATTTCAACATTCATAAACATTGAGAATTATATGTATGGCAATAAAATATCACTATGAAACTGCTATAATTTTACAATTTAAAAGGCGCTATCAAACATGAATATTATACTTTTAGGTGCTCCCGGAGCAGGGAAAGGAACTCAAGCAAATTTTTTAAAGTCTAAATTTAATATTCCCCAAATATCTACAGGGGACATGCTTCGCTCGGCTGTTCAAGCTAATAATGATCTTGGAATAAAAGCAAAACAATTTATGGATAGCGGAGAATTAGTTCCAGATTCTCTAATTATTGACCTTGTAAAGCTAAGGGTAACTCAAGCCGATTGTATGCATGGCTTCTTACTTGATGGCTTTCCAAGGACTATACCTCAAGCTGAGGCCATGAGCGATTCAGGCATAAACGTAGACTTTGTAATCGAAATCGATGTTCCGGATAACGTTATTATTGAGAGGCTTAGCGGCCGAAGAATTCACCCAGCGTCAGGAAGAGTCTATCATATTAAGTATGACCCTCCCAAGCGAGATGGTGTGGATAACGAAACCGGTGACCCTCTTGTTATTAGGGATGATGATGTTGAGGAAACTATCATTAAACGACTTAAGAACTACCATGATCAAACAGAGCCACTCGTCAATTTTTATGCGAACTATTCAAAAGACCCTAAGCCTAAGTCCTTGAGGGTCAATGGAACCGCTTCACCCGAATCTATTAACGAAACACTTAAGGACCTTCTTGGTTAGTCCTATGCTGCCTGAATACACCTTTAAAGAATTAGAAAAAAATATCCAGAGTGAATGGGCAGAAAAAAAAGCTTTCGAAGCCTCTGAAGGCTCTCCTAAAGAAAAATTCTATGCACTTTGTATGTTCCCCTATCCAAGCGGAAAACTTCACATGGGTCATGTCCGTAATTATGCTATTGGTGATGTCATCTCAAGGTTCAAAAGACTAAGAGGCTTTAATGTGATGCAACCTATGGGCTGGGATGCATTTGGCTTACCTGCTGAAAATGCTGCGATTAAAAATAATACAGCTCCGGATAAATGGACCTATGCAAATATAAGTGAAATGAGAAATCAACTAAAGCAATTGGGTCTAGCCGTTGACTGGAGCAGAGAAATTGCCACGTGTGACAGCTCCTACTATAAATGGGAACAATGGCTATTTATTCAGTTATTCAAAAAAGGCTTGGTCTATAAAAAAACCTCTATGGTGAATTGGGATCCTGTAGACAAAACAGTATTAGCTAACGAACAGGTCATTGATGGTCGTGGATGGAGATCAGGGGAGATAGTTGAAAGAAAAGAAATACCTCAATACTTTATGAAGATTACAGACTACGCCGAAGACCTACTAGAGGGATTAGACGAGCTAAATGAATGGCCTGAGCAAGTTAAAACAATGCAGAGAAATTGGATTGGTAAGAGCGTGGGCTGCGAAGTTGATTTTACTTTATCTGATGCCACTGGAGTCATAAGGGTATACACAACAAGACCTGATACTCTTATGGGCGCAACCTACCTGGCTATTGCTCCCGAACATAAAATTAGTAGCGATCTAGCTAAAACCAATACTGACATAAATGATTTTATAGCGGAATGCAAAAAAATTGGCGTTGCAGAAGCCGATATTGCAACAGCAGAGAAAAAAGGCATTTTTTCAGGTATTTATGTAACCCACCCACTGACTGGAAAAAATATCCCCGTATGGATTGCTAACTATGTTTTGATAAGCTATGGAGAAGGAGCAGTAATGGCCGTCCCCTATCATGACGTAAGAGATTTTGAGTTCGCAACTAAATATAATTTACCTATGATCGAGGTTATTGCCAGCGAGGCTGGTAATGATAACGAAGCTTTTGTCGGTGATGGAATACTCATTAACTCAGATGAGTTTAATGGTCTTTCAAGCATTGAAGCAAAAGAAGTAATTGCGACAAAGCTTGAGTCTACAAAGCAAGGACGAAAAAAAATACAATATAGATTAAGGGATTGGGGTATTTCACGACAGCGATTTTGGGGTTGCCCGATTCCAATGATTAAATGCGAAAAATGTGGTGACATTCCTGAATCTGAAAAAAACCTTCCCATTAAACTTCCTTCAGAAATTTCTATAGATGCATCAGGTTCACCTTTAAAAAAACTGGAAACCTTCTTAAATTGTGTATGCCCATTATGCGGATCTCAAGCCACAAGAGAAACGGATACGTTGGATACCTTTTTTGAATCATCTTGGTATTTTGCAAGGTATGCATCTTTTGATCAAGATAAACAAATGCTTGATAAAAGAGCTAATTACTGGCTTCCAGTTGATTATTATATTGGTGGAATTGAACATGCAATCCTACATCTATTATATGCAAGGTTTTTTAATAGGTTGCTATATGACTTAAAGCTAATAAATACGAAAGAGCCATTCAAAAAATTATTAACGCAGGGTATGGTTCTTAAAGATGGGGCAAAAATGTCTAAATCCAAAGGAAATACAGTAGACCCTCAAGACTTAATAGATAAATATGGTGCCGATACTGCCAGACTATTCATTATGTTTGCTGCACCAGCAGAACAAAGCCTAGAATGGTCTGATGAAGGAATTGAAGGGTCGCATAGATTTCTAAAAAGGTTATGGAAATTAGTGTATGAATTTATCGATCACAAAGAAGAGCAAGAGACTTCAAATGTTATTGAAATAAATCAAGAACTTAAATACAAACTCAATGCAACAATTGAAAAAGTGACCGATGACTTAGAACGCAGAACCAGCTTTAATACTGCGATATCCTCGATAATGGAATTAATGAATATGCTCACAAAGGCAACGCAAAATAACACGGTTGGCCCTTTATTAAGAAAGGAGGTGCTAACTAAGGCGCTTATCTTATTAAGCCCTTTTGTTCCTCATATTAGTAAGTTTTTGTGGGAAAAAATAAACCTCAATGATAGTTTCGAAGATCAATCTTGGCCTTCAGTAGATAGCAAAGCATTAATTAAGGATGAAGTTACTATAGTTATCCAGGTAAACGGAAAACTAAAGGCAAATATGATAATATCAGTAGAGATGTCCGAAGAGGCTATAAAGGAAGCTGTGGTTAATTTAGAAAGTGTGGCTAAATTAGTCGATCAGAAAAAAATTAAAAAAATCATTTATGTAAAAAATCGGCTGGTTAATATTGTAATCTAAGGGTAAGAAAAATGAATTCTTCAGTAAGAAATAATCTTTTTGTTTTATTTGCGACACTACTGCTTATTGCATGCGGATTTCAGCTAAGGGGTAAGATAGAAGCGAATTTTAATTCAATTACAATATCGGGTGGGTCGAGTGATTTTGGTAAACAATTGAGCAAAAGGTTTAAGCAGTCTGGAGTTAAAGTCTTTCCAGCTGACGGTGAGATGGCAATTGAAATACTAAGTGACGGTTTACAAAAGAATATTTTATCGCTTAATTCCTCCGGTTTAGTCAGTGAGTATGAGTTAATTTATACGGTCACATATAGAGTAAAAAATATAAACTCTACGGAATGGTCGACTCCCATTACACTTGATCTAAACCGACAATATACATTTGATAATGAAAATATTGTAGCAAAAGAATTGGAAGAGAAGCGACTGATTCGCGGAATGAAAGATGAGTTGATAAGAACAATGGCCACCCAAATATCCTTACAGAAGGACTAAAAAAACAGTGAGTGGTCTTAATTTTTCAATAGAGATTGTTAAGAGCCTAGAAAATCTTAAAAAAAACTGCATAATCGTTGTAGGTGACGAGCCGGTTACTAAAAATCACGTCGACGTTGTTATCCAAGAATATCTAAAAATTGGTCACTTTGATCAAATTAATATAACAATAGATAAAACCACAAAGTTGGAATCCATACAGCCTTTATTTATGGACGGCTCGCTTTTTAATAACCATACATACTTCCGCATTAATATTTTGAACGGAAGGATCTCAGAAGAAGTTAAGCAGTTTGTAGCTAGCGCCATTAAAACTAATACAATGGACTTATTCAAACTTCATCTTAATTCCACAATAAAAGACTTTAGCAAGACAATCTGGTCCAAAGAATTGCAAAAGACAAGTATTGTCTTAGAGGCATTTGAGCCTAAATCGGCTCAGATTAAAGAGGTGGTGATGGCTAGAGCAAAATTTCATCAAATACTTCTTTCTCAAGATTCTATTAATATATTGATAGGCATGACTGAGGGAAACTTTCTCCTACTTGAAAATGAGCTAAAAAAACTTCGGCTGCTATTTAATGGTGAAGAAATTAATATCAAGCAATTACTATACCATCTATCAAATGGATCGCGATATGATGCCTTTGAGCTATTAAATGCTTGTATGTCTGGTGATAAAAAAAGAGTTATAGACGCGTTGGCATGTCTTCAGGAAGAAGGATCGGATGCGCTTTCAGTAAATGGTTTGTATGCATGGATCTTTAAGGCAGTTGCTAAATTTAAATTTCAAAATAAAAAAAACCCAAACTTTCAAGACTATAGCTCAATGCGCATATTTGGTTCAGCTCAAACTAACGTAAAAAGATCATTAGAAGCAATGACAAAAAGTCAGATTGAGGGGGTATTATCTAGAATTAAGGATATTGATTTAATTTGCAAAGGCATTAAATGTGGTGATCCGTGGCTCGAGCTTAATAGACTGTCTTTTGGATTGGCTCGTATCCACAACAAACTAAAGATATAATATATGGTTATGAATATAAAAACTTACATGCAAGACATTGGCTTGAAAGCAAAAAAAACAAGTTATGATCTTGCAAAAGCTAGCAGCGCCAAAAAAAATCAATTTTTAAGTGATTTAGCTAATCGCCTTTCTAAAAATGAAAGCGAGATTATCAAAAAAAATCAACAAGACCTTGAGGATGCTAAAAAAAGGGGCCTGGATGCTGCTTTCATAGATAGATTAACTCTCAGTAAAAAAACAATTGAATCAATGGTTACCGGCTTGCTACAAATCGCATCTCTGAATGACTTAATTGGTGAAATTAGTAACATTAAACAAATGTCATCAGGTATTCAGGTTGGGCAGATGCGTGTCCCTCTTGGCGTTATCGGAATGATATATGAATCAAGACCAAATGTGACTATTGATGCCGCTGGTCTTGCCATAAAGTCCGGAAATTCTATCATTCTTAGGGGTGGGTCAGAATCGTTAGCATCGAACAGCTTCCTTGCAAGACTAATAGAAGAGTCATTAATCGTTGCCGGCCTCCCTAAAGAATGCGTCCAAGTAATAAATACAAAAGATCGTGAAGCCGTAACTGAGCTAATACAAATGAACAATTTTGTTGATGTAATAATCCCACGAGGAGGAAAAAGCCTGATTAAAATGATCACCGAGAAGGCACGAATCCCAGTTATTAAACATTTGGATGGTAATTGCCATATTTATGTTGACGCTTACGCAGACATTGAAAATGCACTTTCTATAGTTGATAATTCAAAAACCCAGCGACTAGGGACATGCAATACTCTTGAGTCTTTAGTAGTATCCAGATCTATTGCAAGTAATTTTTTACCGAAAATAAAAGAAATATTCGATGCAAAAAATATTGAAATAAGAGGCTGCGCAAATACAATAAAAGTTATTCCTGATATAACAAAAGCTTCAGAGTCAGATTATTATGAGGAATATCTCGCACCTACTATTTCTTGCATAATAGTCGAAACTATTAATGAGGCCATAGCCCATATAAACAAATACTCTTCCGGACATACTGAATCTATAATTTCTAATAACCACGGCAATGCCATGCAGTTTTTACGTGAGATTGATTCATCCAGCGTTATGATTAACGCATCTACCCGCTTTGCTGATGGTTTTGAGTATGGCCTTGGAGCAGAAATTGGAATTTCTACTGACAAATTTCATGCCAGGGGCCCTGTGGGCTTAGAAGGATTAACCTCTATGAAATACATTGTTTTGGGAACAGGTCAAATACGAGGCTAAGTGATGCCTAGAAAATTAATAGGTATTTTTGGTGGTGCTTTTGATCCTGTTCATAATGGCCATTATGCAATAACTAAACATTGCATAGAAAAACTTTGTATGGAAAAAATTATTGTTGTTCCTACTGGAACATCCCCTTTAAACAAAAAACTTACAAACGATAACTTTCGCCTAGAAATGTTACATAAGGTCTTCCATGAAGACTGTTATGAGATATCAGAGTATGAGGTATTACAGTCAAAAAAAAATAATAATCCAACCTACACTATAGATACCTTAAAGTATTTAACAGCAAGAGATGAACAAACCTCCTATGCCTTTATTATGGGGATGGATTCATTGCTAAACTTGCACCAATGGTTTCAATGGGAGTCTTTATTGAATTATTGCCACTTTATAGTCATTCAAAGAAAGGGTAACAAGGTTGATTTAAACACAATAAATCCCCTTCTAAGCAATCTCATTAAAAAAAATACAGCGCTCACCCTAGATGAGTTGAGCCAAAATGGATATGGCGGTATTTATTTTGCTAAATTTCCACTGATGCCTATCTCGTCAACTGAGATTAGAAAGAAATTATCGCAGGATAGAGATGTGAGCGGTTTAGTAAGTCCTGAAATAGAGCAATACAGCAAAGAATTTAAAATTTATCATTCTGAGGGCCAATGAATACAGTCTTCTAAACTATCGTCACTCGTTGAATTTGAGAAGGGGATAACACCAAGACATGGGGCTTGAATAAAATTCTTTAAAAACAAGATATTTTCTTCAACAAAAGTCATTTCAGGGTCAACAATATTTGCAACCCATCCAAATATTTTTTGATTGTTACTTTGCATAGATTTGATAGTAAGCAGTGCGTGATTTAAACAACCTAGCTTAATACCAACTACAAAAATAACTGGGATATCCAGATAGTTTATTAAATCTGATATGTTTCTTAAAGGATCAATTGGACATTCATAACCTCCTGCTCCCTCAACAAGAAGTAAGTCAGCCCTACCTTCTAAGGCTTTTATATGGCTATTGATTAATGAAAAATCTATCGAAACAACTTGTTTTTCTACTGAAATATGGGGCGATGCAGGATGTTTTAGGGAGTAGCTATTAACTATTGATTGATTGATCTCCAAGCTATTAGATTGCATGATATGAAAAACATCAGAGTTAATTTCAAGGCCATTAAAAATATCGATACCAGCAGAGATAGGCTTCATTCCAATGACCGAACATCCTTTCTTCTTGAACATATCCATCAAAGCCAGGGTAACATAGGTCTTTCCTATATCAGTATCTGTTCCCGTAACAAAATATTTTCCCCCTTTGATCATTTGGTAAGCTCTCCGGTCTTTACTTCACAAGATTGTTGTCCCTTCCATGCGTGGCCATAGATAACCTCATAGGTTGCTGGGTATAGATCGTCCTGTTTGAAAGATTCATACTCTTTCTTTATTGACTCCATAAAACCTCTCCCCCTTAAACCTTTACTTCTATTTGAGTTTCCATTGCTTGCACCAATTTTTCCTATATCTAGCAATAGTTTTTCCGTAGAAGAGTAAGGCAATGTAATATTTTTAGCTTCTAATAGCGGTGACTTAAAGCCTGATGCAAGCAATAGCTCATCAATATTGTGCTTGGCTATAAATTTATTAGTTTTACTCTCACCTGAAATTTTCTCATTAACCTCTTTCAATTCCCATAAAGTTTTCGGACCAAAGGTGCTGAAAATAAAAAGCCCATTAGGGCTTAGAACTCTAATAATTTCATCGAAAGATACTGGGAGATTGTTACACCATTGTATGGCACTTGAAGTCCATATCAAATCAAAGGAATTGTCTTGAAAAGGTAGTTGTTCAATGTCTCCACATATATAGTGTGAGGTGTCCGCCATCCTGGAAGGCAGGGGAAATAATTCCGAAAACTTATCTTTAGTTAAGCGAAGCATTTTGTCGGATAAGTCATAGTTAACTAAGTTACCTGCTTTGAATCTCTCAGAAAGCCTCACACCATTTCTACCTGTTCCACAACCTAAATCTAATACAGATTGTGGATCAATATTTATCAGCGCTAGTTTGTCATATAAATTATCTGATATCTTATCTTGCAACATAGAGTGCTTATCATACGAGCTTGCTGCACGATTAAAAACTTTTCTTTTGTAAAGTTTGTCTATCATTAGCTGTTTATAAAACACTGAACCGTATCAACAAAGCGCTGTGTTTCTGTTAAAAATGGAATATGGTTAGCATTCTCAAATATTTCAAGCGTTGCCCCTGGAACGTTTTCATACATATAAACTGAAGCGTCAACCGGGACAATCTTGTCTCTTCCTCCAGAAATGATAAGTGTCGATACACTAATTTTGCATAAATCATGTCTTAAATCATTCTTCTTAAGGAATTCTAGGCTGTTAATTAGAGCATTAGGTTCTGGTTCACCTAGCTTAAACATTTCGTGTTGAAGGTCTTTAGTTACTTTTCTCATGTTAGGCAAACCATGCAACTGTAGCAATAAAAACTGTTCTATAGTTGCCCTCCAATTCAAAATTAGCTGCTTTGAAAACTTATCAAAAATTACTTCCTTTATTCCATAATCCCATCCCGACTTATTAATAAAGCAAGGTGTTGTAGATAGTAAAATTAATTTCTTTACTTTTTTTGGGTATTTTTTTTGATAGGCAATAGCAAGCTGACCTCCTAATGACCAGCCAACAATGCTGCTGTTATTTGGAACTAACAGATCCAGCTCATCTACAAGTGATTCCATAGAATAATTATTGATGTTTTTACACCCTCCCATTCCCGGAAAATTAACAATAATCAATGCATAATTTTTACTAAGCCCACTCTCAACTCTATCCCAAATTTTTGCATTCATTCCCCATCCATGAATTAATATTAATGGGTCACCTTCCCCCAATTCTTTACTATGCATTTATCTCGTCAACCTGTTTATTGCTTTTGTTAATCCTAATACATCGTTTTTACTATGATTAGCTGAAAGGGAAACACGCAATCGTGATTGATTTTTTGGGACCGTTGGTGGACGTATTGCAGGAACATAAAACCCTTGGTCAAGAAGGCATGCAGAAGTATATAGAGTTTGTTCGGGACTGCCGATAAGTATCGGTTGTATTGCTGTAATTGAATTCATTAAAAGATTTTTCTTACGAATAGATTCTCTGAATATTTGAATATTTTTAATTAATTTTTCTCTCAGGATCTTTCCGTCTTTAATTAAATCCAGAGATAACGATATGCCCTCTGCTATAGCGGGCATTGTTGCTGTTGTATAAATATACGGCTTTCCCTTTTGTATAAGAAAATCAATGATATTTTTTTTTGCACATAATATTGCACCAGAGACACCTACAGACTTTCCAAGTGTAAACATGTAAATAATTCGATCTCTATCTTTTTTTGATAACAACTTATTCATTGCTGTATGTTCTAAAATACCTTGGCCATCCGACCCCAACACACCGTAACCATGGGCGTCGTCAACAAAGAGGTGCGCATCATATTGATGGCACAATGATAATAATGATCTTATATCCGCTATGTCACCATCCATACTAAAAACACCATCAGTAACAATTATCTTGTTCTTTTCGTTTGATTTTTTTAAAAGATCTTCTAAGTGAATTAAATCTAGATGTTTAAACCTATAAAATTTAGCGCAAGAAAGTATTGCTCCATCATTGAGTGAGGCGTGATTTAATTTATCAGAAAATATGGCATCTTCCTTTTTCAGAAGACTCCCAAAAAAAGTGAGGTTAGCTAGGTATCCAGAAGAAAAATATAAGCTTTGATCAAAACCAAGATACTTTGCAGCCTTTATTTCTAGGCTTTCATGCGATGAATGATGGCCTGATATAAGATGTGAAGCTCCAGCCCCAACACCCGTCCTTCTTATTGCAGAAATAATTGCTTGCTGTATTGACTTATGATGAGATAAGCCAAGGTAATCATTGCTTCCGAAGTTAATGTGCCATTTTCCGTCAACCAGAATTTTATTTCTTTTTATACTTGTTACGGTTTTTATTTTTCTGTATAAATTTTCTTTCTTCAAAAAAGCAATTTCTTTAGCTATTTTTTCATCCTTCATTATTAAATATTTTTTATGCCTAAGCGCGTAAATAATAATTTATCTTTTTCAACATTTGGATTGCCTGTGGTGAGCAGCTCATCTCCATAAAATATTGAATTTGCTCCAGCAAAAAAAGCTAATGCTTGTATACCATCATCCATGCTCTCTCTTCCGGCTGATAGTCGAACGAAGCTTTTTGGCATAGTTATTCGAGCAACTGCTATCGTTCGAATGAATTCCAAATGGTCAAATGCATCTATACCCATAACTGGCGTGCCCTCCACTTGAGTCAATAAATTTATTGGCACGCTTTCAGGGGGTTCTGGTAAATTAGCTAATTGCTCAATCAGCCCGGCTCTTTCAGACAATGTTTCACCAAGCCCAACTATACCTCCACAACAGACATGGATATCAGCAGAACGAACTCTAGCCAATGTATCGAGCCTGTCTTGGTAGGTTCGTGTTGTAATAATATCACCGTATAACTCGGGAGATGTGTCGAGATTATGATTATAATAATCTAAGCCTGCTTCCTTAAGCTGCTCGGCTTGACCATCTTTGAGCATACCTAAGGTGGCACATGTTTCCATACCGAGTGACTTAACAGATGTAACCATCGTCTTTACCAAATCTAAATCTTTTTGTTTAGGGCCTCTCCATGCTGCACCCATACAAAACCGAGTCGCCCCTGCTTCTTTTGCAGCTAGGGCGGCTTTCATTACCTCTTCTATACTCAGTATCGGAGTGTTATCAACCTCGGTATCATAGCGAGCGGATTGAGGACAGTAACTGCAGTCCTCAGAACATCCTCCCGTCTTTATTGACAGCAATGTGCTTAATTGCACACTGTTAGGATCAAAGTTTTCTCTATGTACGGTGTGAGCCTTAAATAAAAGGTCATTAAAGCTCAGGTTAAATAATTTAGTAATTGCATCCTTGGGCCATTTTTGCTTTACACTTTCATCAGAGGTTGGCTTAGTCTTCAAAAAATGGACCGTTTCGGAGTTAGAGTCATTACTTATTTTTGTCATGGCTAATCCTAACTTATTGATTGTATTATAAAATTAACCAAAATTTGATTGGTTAAGTAATTTTACACTATTTTTTAACAACTGTATAAAAATTAATCATATGTTTAATATTGTGCTTTTTGAACCTGAAATTCCACCAAATACTGGAAACATTATACGGCTCTGCGTAAACACTAAATCAAGCCTTCATATAATAAAGCCTATGGGCTTTACTTTAGACGAAAAGCCAGTGAGAAGGGCAGGACTTGATTATCATGATATGGCCAATGTAAGGGTTTACGATAATTATGAAGAATGCTATGCGCAGTTAAAGAACCATCGTCACTTTGCAGTAACGACGAAATCAGACAGCCATTATCATCACTTCAAATATGAGGCGGGAGATGTTTTTATTTTTGGACCCGAGACTCGAGGATTACCTCCTGAAAGGCTTAACGATAAACGAAATCAAGCCAACATAAGAGTTCCAATGGTAGCGAGTAATCGAAGTATGAATTTATCAAACACTGTGGCAATCGTAATATTCGAAGCGTGGCGCCAAATAAACTTTACTGAAGGAATTTAATGCTCCGCTTTTATTTCTCTACTTAGCAGGTCTTGCACTGCATCTCTGGGGGCTTTCCCTTCATGAATTACCTGGGAGACCTGAAAGGTTATTGGCATCTCTATTCCGAGAAGAGTTCCCCTATTGATGACCTCTTTCGCCGTAAAGACCCCTTCAGCAACATGCCCCAATCCATCAAGAATTTCATTAATAGTTCGTCCTTGTGCTAAGCGTAAACCCACTTCTCTATTTCGAGAGTATTCGCCCGTACAAGTAAGAACTAAATCTCCCGTACCAGCTAATCCAGAGAAAGTATCAGCATTTGCACCAATTGACTCGCCGAAGCGGGAAATTTCAGTTAAGCCTCTTGTGATAATCGCAGCTCGAGCATTGTTACCAAAACCCATTCCATCAGATATTCCTGCAGCAATAGCAATAACATTTTTAAGTGCCCCGCCTACAGATACGCCCGCAACATCATTGCTTGTATAAATACGCATGCATCCATGGTGAAACGCATTGGCAGCAAACTGACATAATTCTTCGCTAGTGGCTGCTAATGTAACTGCTGTTGGAAGCTCTCTTACTAATTCAGCTGCAAAGCTTGGCCCGGAAATAACTCCAAAATCTCTACTACTTAAACTTGGGTCCCCTAAAACGTCTATAGCAACTTCATGTGGCAACATTCCAGTACCAACCTCAAGGCCCTTGTTAGCCCAAATGATAGGAAGCTTGTTAATAACATTTAACTCAAATAACAGCTTTCGAAAAGCAGATGTGGGAACTGCGGAAATTATTAGATCTGAGGGTCCAACAGCTGCATGCAAGTCATTCTCTAGAGATAAATTCTCAGGGAATAAAAAATTTCCTAGGTATTTAGGGTTGCTACGAGCTTTTTTCATACCTGAAATATGTGATCTATTTCTTGCCCACAGCGTGACATGGTATTTTTTTGCTAGATGGATAGCCAAGGCTGTGCCCCAAGCACCAGCACCTAAAACAGCTACTTTCATAACTTATATTCCCCAAACATCCTGAACTCTTATAAAGCCCTCAATATTTTGAGTTAGCGTTTTTACTTCGACCCAACCATCCGCCTGAATCGGTGAAAGTAGCTTTAAAGCAACATATTTACCAACGTCAGCTAATTTAACGCTAGAGAAAGATGGCTTGTAAAACACAATAACGTTCGACTTTAAGGTCATGACAGTTCTTTCATTGGATGTATCCTGGACCTTTACCCAACTTATCTTTCCTTCATGGTCTTTAACCTTGGTCCAGTCTTTTAGCTTTACAAGTACTTTTAGTGGGTAAGACTCAGTAACAATAAATTCCTTACTTGTTGAGTCAGATGGGCCTTCGTAGAGAATAGTTTTTTTTGATTTTATAGCGACAAATTCAGCCGATAAAACCGGCTGAATAGATACTGCTATAAAAAGAACTGCTAATAATAGTCCCTGAAAGACTCGATTAATTAACATTCGGTGAAGATCCACCTGCTTGCTGTTCTTTTTGTTGCATATATAATGTTTCAAAATTAATTGGGTTAAGTAAAACTGGGCTAAATCCAGCTTTTATTACCAAATCGGATATAGCCTCTCTCGCATATGGAAAAAGTATATTCGGGCAGGTAATCGCCAATATTGGCTCCAAGCCCTCTTCAGGAACATTCTTTATAGCGAAAATACCTGCCTGAGTGACATCGATTAAAAATGCAGTTTTATCTGCCTGTTTTGATGTAACTGTTATTTGAAGTGCCACTTCAAAAAAACCATCCGATAATGGCTTGGCATTATTATTTAACTCAATGCTTATTTGAGGCGCCTCTCTAGATGTAAATATCTCCGGTGAATTTGGAACCTCCACAGACACATCTTTTAGAAATAATTTCTCAATTCCAAAGCCTGGCCCTTGTGCTTGCGATTCATTTGTCCCTGAAGGAGAGTTTACTTTTGTTTTTTTAGTTGCAGGTTTTTTTGATGCAGCAGTTTTGGTTTTTTTTTCTTCAGCCATTATTTTTCCAATATTTAAAAAATTTATCGTTATTCTATCGCTTTATATCCAAAGTATGAACCTTTCAGGGTTAAATAAATTAACCTTTTAGAATTGTTTCAAGCTCTCCTGATAAATCCATTCTCCGTAAGTCATCGAAACCTCCGACATATATAGAGCCAATAAAAATTTGTGGTACAGTTCTTTTTCCTGTTTTTTCCATCATCTCAGATAACAAATCAGCATCCTGATCAATATATAATTTCTGATCAATAGCAAAACCTTTATTTTTTAACAATTGTTCCGCATTACTGCAATACGGGCAATGATTGCTCGTGTACATTAAAATATTTATCATTATTATGCCTTTAAGACCATGGGTAGACTTTCTTTAAGCCAAGCATCGACTCCTCCATCAACGCTTGAGCATTGCTCTAGACCCAGCTTAGTAGCAAGCTTTACGGCTTGTGAAGATCGAATGCCCTTTTGGCAATAAAAAAGCAGTTGTTTTTTTGGGTGCTTTTTTAGCTTCCCTATATTGTCTGCTAGCTTATCAAGAGGTATGTTTATGGCGTTAGCGATTTTACCCCTAGCAAACTCCTCTGAACTTCTTACATCGATAATAATAATATTTTCTTGATTCATAAGGATTACTGAATCCTTAGCCGAAATTATTTTTTGATTAGCACCTAGTATCTTAGGGAACAATAGAAGTGCCCCAGAAACTATAATAAGAAAAACTAAAGCAACATTATTAGTAAAAAATTCCAAATTAAGCTCCAATAAAAATCAATTAGCTATTTTCATAGCTTATTATAAAAGAGGCATTATAATTGAATAAGTTATAATTTTTAAAAATTTAATTAAGTGCCTTTAATGCAAAAAAAAACAGTAGTCCTCTTAATTTTAGATGGTTTTGGCCATAATGAAGAAACTAAAAATAATGCCATTGCAGCAGCACACACACCATATTGGAATAATTTAAAATATAGGTACCCTCATACTCTAATTAATGCTTCAGAGTCGTTTGTAGGGCTCCCAAAAGGGCAAATGGGGAACTCTGAAGTTGGGCATCTTACTATTGGCTCAGGAAGGGTAATTTATCAAGATCTGGAAAGAATTAACAACAGTATTAGCGACCAGTCTTTTTATCAAAATAAAGAGCTTAATCAAAACTTTTCAGATTTATATTTAAATAAACGATCTCTCCATCTATTTGGTCTTGTTTCAGACGGCGGGGTCCATAGTCATATCGACCACTTCGATGCAATGCTAAAACTCGCTAAAAAAAATAACGTAGGCAATGTTTTTATTCATGCTTTTTTGGATGGTCGTGACACTCCCCCTAGAAGCGCAAAAAAATACATCTCCAAAATTGAGAGCTTTTGTAAGGCAAATGATATAGGTGAGATAGCATCTGTTTGTGGTCGTTTTTATGCAATGGATAGAGATGGTAGATGGGAGAGGACCGAGGCTGCATATAATTTAGTAGTCAGTAATAGCGGTAAATATTGTGCAGAATCTGCATTAGAAGCCATTGAATGTGGCTATGATCGTAATGAAAGTGATGAGTTTATATCTCCCACTGCAATTGGGACAAAAAGTTTTAAAAGAATAGAGGGGGAGGACACAGTTATATTTATGAATTTTAGATCGGATCGAGCCAGGCAGCTAACCAATAGCATATTAAATGATTCCTTCGATGAATTTGCTCGTACCTATAGGCCTAAAAAAATAAACTACTTTTCTCTAACAAGTCATGACAAAAAACAATTAAAAGCTACCCCTATATTTAAACCAATAGAAATAAAAAATACTATTGGTGAAATAGTATCCGCTGCCGGAAAGACCCAGCTCCGTATCGCTGAAACTGAAAAGTACCCGCATGTGACTTTTTTCTTTAATGGTGGTGAAGAAAAAGTCTATCCTGGGGAAGATAGAGTGCTTATACCCTCACCCAAGGTTGCAACTTATGATCTTCAACCAGAAATGAGCGCATTTGAATTAACAGATAAGCTTACACAAGCAATAGATTCGCGGAATTATGATTTAATTATTTGTAATTATGCTAACGGTGATATGGTAGGTCATACAGGCATAATGGCTGCAGCAATAAAAGCTATCGAAGCATTAGATAAGTGCATTGGTTTAGTGACTGATTCAGTTAGAGAAAATGGTGGTTCTCTGATGATCACTGCGGATCATGGTAATGCTGAAATGATGCAAGATGAGCTGAATGACCAGCCTCATACACAACATACAACCAACCGCGTCCCATTTTTATATATGCAAGAAAATGTCACATTAAGGGAGGGAGGGAACCTTTCAGACATAGCTCCAACTATTTTAGAGCTTATCAACGAAAAAGTGCCCTCAGAAATGACCGGAAAAAATCTCATCAAAAATTAATGCCAAAAAAAATATCTTTTTTTTCGTGCTCTGTTCTAGTAATTTTTATTTGCGTCGTAGCTTATACAAGCAATGCTTATCCTAATGAATCGATCGACAGCACCCAGAATGACCTGGAAAATATCCAACAAAAAATCAATAGTCTTGACAAGCAAATTATTCAAAAAACTAAAGCTCAAAAAGGCATTACTCGCGAGTTAAAACAAGAAGAAAAAAATATAAGTAAAACTAAAAAAGAAATTTATAAGATAAAAAAAAGAGCAAGAAATAATCAAAAAAGATTAGAGGCGCTCAAAAAAGAATTAACTGAATTAGAGAAAAGTATTGAAGATAAAAGAAATAATTTATCTCTTAATTACTATCATAGCTATACCCATGGCAAGTTCAGCTCATTACAAATGTTATTAGAAGGTATTAATCCAAACGAAATATCAAGAGATCAGAGGTATCTAGGTTTTTTATCAAAGGCTCAAAGTGATAGCATCAAAGACATCAAGAAAGACTTAATTAAGGTAGAAGAGAATAAAAAAAATATTGGTGCCACCATAAAAAAAATTGCTTCGCTAAAAAAAGCTAAAGAAAAAAAAGCCAAAGCTTTACAAAAAGAAAAAGTGAGGAAAAAAAAGACTCTTAACAAAATTAACCTTGAAATAAAATCGAAAAAAAAAATAAAGTCCAAACTCATTGCTGATGAAAGAAAACTCACTAGCATCATTACAACTCTTATCCAAAAATCTCAAGCAGAAAATGAAAAAAGAATAAAACAGAAAAAAATTGTTGCTGACAACCAATCACTACCTGATAGCTCTCTTGACAAGCTAAACTTTAGGAAATTAAAGAAAAAACTGAAGCTTCCTGTTAAAGGAAAAATTATTCATAAGTTTGGAAAAAAACGGCCGGATACTGGGATCAAGTGGAAAGGTATTTTTATTAAAGCAAATGAAGGGGATCCTGTATATGCGGTAGCTAAAGGGAAGGTGGTTTTCTCCGACTGGCTAAGGGGGTTTGGTAATATTCTTATTATTGACCATGGAGGAAATTATATGAGCCTTTATGGAAACAATGAATCCTTGCTGATGAAGCAAAACAGTATAGTTAATGGTGGCGATCAAATTGCTACAGTTGGGAATAGTGGAGGTAATAGCGCTAATGGACTTTATTACGAATTAAGAAAAAATAGCAAGCCCTTTAACCCTATGTCCTGGACTACACTAAAGTAACTTACTCTCCAATTAAATGAAGATTGACTCTCCGATTAAATTCGCCATAGCGATGCTCATAAATAAATATGCCTTGCCATTGGCCCAGTAGTGCTCGCTTGTCCTTTACCGGAATTGATAATGATGTTTGAGTTAATGCCGTCCTAATATGAGCCGGCATATCGTCTGGCCCCTCTGTTGTATGAATAAAGTGACTATCTCCATCCACCACAAGTCTCGCAAAAAAACTTTCCAGATCTACCAATACATCGCTGTCATAGTTCTCGTTTATAAGAAGGCTAGCTGATGTGTGCTGAATATGAAGAGTGAGCAATCCATCAGAAACTAATTGAGATTGGACCCACATTCTAATATCTTCCGTAATATCATAGAGTCTCCGTCCTGATGTTGATTTTTCTAGTTCATGGAAAAATTGTTGCATCTAATTTATCGCTCCTTATCGTAAATACCGTAACAATTAAAATGAATAAGTCAGAGCAAGGTTAAGGGATCGTCCCGTGCCAGGAACTTGTGAAGACGATGCTCTCGTTATGCCTGTGCTCATAGTAGCTCCCTGCCCAAGATACTCACCCCCATTAGGGTTATCGTATGCGCGATTAAAAATATTTTCAACGCTACCAACGATCTCTAAATCGTAAAATCGATAGGATGAATAAAGGTCCGCAATAGTAAAAGCAGCAGTTTCTCTTTCCTGTCTTACGCTATCGGTATGCGTTTTTTTATCTACCACCGTCACCACAAAGCTATTTTTCCATCTACCAAGCTCTTGATTAAAAGCCATGGTTAGGTTTGCCGGCATAAGATTATATAGGTCTGTGCTGTTATCTATATTTCTTCCACGCTGATAATTAAATTTAGCAGATAGATTATATTTTCCGTAACCCCATGACTCAAACATATTTCTCTTAGCAGCAACATCGATACCTGCAATCGTCGCATCATGATTATTAAATTGTAAGTTTCTGTAGCCATCAGATCGGGTTGCAAGAGATTCAACGTCAATATAATCGTTTATGTAAGAATAGTATGGGTTTATTTTAATCATCCACCTCCCTTCTGATCCGGCATGATCGATTAAAAGACCAATTTTATGTGCTGTTTCTGGCCTTAGATCTATATTGCCAACATACCCGTTACCATCACCATAAAGATTGTTCATATTAGCTGCCATTGTCCATGTGGACCAGGTATATCGCTGGTAAAGATTCGGACTTTTAGTTTTCATGGTATATCCAAACTCTAATGAAGATAATTTATTGGGGGTGTATTTTCCGAGCATACTAAAATTAATATTACTATCTGTTTTGGATCGGTCTCTGTTGTTGAACGCGACAGAATCATCTAGCTGATTGGAGCCCATGTCGTTATTAGGATTATAACCCTGCACATCGCTACTGTCAGTCTGAACCAGTCCATACCTTAAGCCTATGGAGGAAAGCCATCTATCAGACCAGAGCGTATCTAATTGAGCATAAATATCATACCGGTCTCGTTCACCGTCATTGATATTATAGAAGTCATTCCCGCTCATCATTCCTTGATCTGATGGATTCGATTCCCATTTGTCATCTAATCCGTATAGCTGTATCTCAGCCCCTATTTTAAGGGTTTTTTGATCGTCCATAAATATCTCTCCCTCTGCCAAGACCCCAAATGTTTGTCCATTTGCCTCCATAGGCATGCCGTAACTTGTTTGGGCCATCATATTGATATAGGTAAATTGCTTGTCATCGGCAAAGTTATGCTTATGGTTAGTGTCTTCATAATATATTTGAGAGCTTAGATTGCCCCAATTATACTCTGCCTGATGTCTAATATTTAATTGGTAGTTTGTATTACCTACCGAGTCCATCCTCTGATTTGGAAAGGATTGATAGGGGCTATCTTGGTATGCAAACATGGCTTCATAATAGTGTTTCCCCTCTTTTTTAGCTAAAGTGAGTTGGTGATTTTGATTTTTAAACCGAGACGATCCAATCTCATCTCCCGCTAAATACCCCCTTCCGCTAGCAGCAACTCCTGAGTCTTTAAAAAAACCTCCAGCATAAGAATTATTTGCTTCAATAAAAGACCCAAAGTATTTAAAAGCCTTGTCCTTATCCACTGCTGTTAGATTCAGATTGATACCTGTTGAATCATTATTGCTTTGAAAAAAGGATTGAATGCTGCCTTTTGTCGCTGGCTTTTCATCTTTCCCAAACATCAACTTATTTGATTCTATATAAATTACACCGCCAATATTGTCACCTCCCTGGCTAACAGATGATAGTCCGGCTAAAACGTCTATATTGTTTATATTTACAGGGCTTGTATACGACAATGGAGGGTTCATGTGATTAGCGCATGATGATATGAGACTCATTCCATCGATTTTTATACTAATCCTATCACCAGATAAGCCTTGAATCGTAGGTAGGCTAGAAAAACCTCCGTTTTTAATAGCATTAACCCCTAAAAACTCGCTAAGCAGATCCCCGGTATCTACACTAATATTTTTTATAGCATTAAATGACTCTAGGTCAAGGCTGGCGTCAGAAAATGGTGCCTCTTTATTATCAATTACCTCAATATTTAGAGGTTTGATAATAGTTTCTGCATATACTAAGGTTGTATTAAATAGTAGTAAATAAGCTACGTTATATTGCCATTTCATTGTTGAAATCCTTTAATAAATTTGTATCAAATAGCCCTTTTCAGAGCCATGAAATTATTTAAAGGAATATAGGAGGAGCTTGCCTGTCATAGGCAAGCAAAGCTAAACGGATACACCGGAAAAAACTTTCTTTTGTTGGAAAAATGTTGTTCGTATTAAGAAAGGGTAGGTTGCTAGCATCATAGTTTAAACTTTCTATAGCTTTAACCGACAACTTACAATAATCACAAGAATTTAGTGCTGAGCCACTGCGACCAGCATCATTTGCATCGCCTAACGAAACAATCTTAATGCCTGAAGATGTGCATATTACCTCTAACTCGTCAGCTGCAATCGTTTGGGATACTAATGGTCCAATAACGATCATTAATATTGAAAATAATGCTGCCCAATAGCTTTTTTTTAACAATTGTTTATTCATCGTCTGGAATTATATTACAAAAGCAAACAAACCGAAAAATCTTCCAAGAATCCATGTCCAGAGCATACATTGACTTCGTCTTATTAGTGCTTTTTTTTGATAAATGAGTCAAAGATAATAAAAGCTGCACCTATGGTTATGGTGCTATCTGCAACATTAAAAGCGGGCCAATAAAAAATATTATCCCTATGAAGTGAAACAAAATCTATTACATATCCATGTAACAATCTATCAATTAAATTACCTATGGCTCCACCTAAAATTAAGGTTAATCCAAATGCCAGTAGCTTATTGTGTTGATTTTTTCTTATGTAGAATGGAAGCGCTATACTTACTATCAATGAGATAAGTGCTAAAAAATATCTTTGCCAACCTCCTGCGTTAGCTAAAAAACTGAAGGCAGCTCCAGTGTTGTGCACATAAATAATATCAAAGAAACTTGTTATCTCGATAGCCTCTCCAAGCTTCAAGGTTTCTGAAATAAATTTTTTTGATATTTGATCGGCTAATACAATCGCACCGCTGACAACAAATAATTTAAGCATGGTGTCGTAGCTCGCCTTCTCCAAAAAGATTAGATATACACCTTGGGCAAACTGAGGGATGTCTCTTATCCTCACCTACACCTGAAACATAATGCCAACAACGCTGACATTTAAAGTCTTTTGACGGAGTTACATCTATTTCCAACGCACCCTCATGCGACTCAACCGAAACGCTAGAGGTTATAAAAATAAACTTTAGATCGTCATTAAATTTTAATATTTGTTCTGCTAATTCTGGTTCCGCTTTGATAACTAAGGCGGCCTGCAAAGAGGATCCAATTTTTCCTGCTTCCCTCACCTCCTCAATTTTTTTGTTTGCTACACTCCTCACTATCTTTATAGTCTCCCAGGACTGTAAGTCATCTTTGCTTAAATGATGATTTGGAAGTTCGTACCATAAATCCGAAAATAAAGAATGATTGGCATTTTTACATAAAATCTCCCAAAGCTCATGCGAGGTAAAGCTAAGGACCGGGGCCATGACTCGCATAAGCGATTGGCTTATATGATATAGCGCTGTTTGTGCAGACCTTCTTGCGAAAGAATTTTCTGCTGTTGTGTATAGCCTATCTTTAATAATATCTAAATAAAATCCGCCTAAATCCTCAGAGCAAAAAGCAACGAATTTTTGCATGGCCAAATAAAACTCAAATTTTTCGTAATGCTCTAGAACAGATTTTTGTAGCCTATCCACTGAGTATATTGAGTATTGATCAAGGCCCAATAATGCATCTGAAGAAACAAGGTCTATGCGGGAATCAAAATCCTCCAAATTAGCACACAAGAATCTTAGCGTGTTTCGTATTCTTCGATAGTTATCTGAAACTCTCTTTAGGATTTCCTCTGAAACATTCAGTTCAGCTGAATAGTCAGTTGTTGCAACCCACAGTCTTAAAATATCCGCACCATATTGATCCATAATTTTTTGTGGAGCAATAACATTTCCCTTGGATTTACTCATTTTGTAGCCCTTGCCATCAACAACAAATCCATGAGTTAACAATGCCTTAAATGGAGCTTTTTCATTTATTGCACAACTTGTAAGTAGGCTTGATTGGAACCAGCCACGATGCTGATCCGATCCCTCTAAATATAAGTCTGCTTGAGGGGCCAAATCAGTTCTTTGGGCTAGTACTGACTCGTGGGTAGTTCCCGAATCAAACCATACGTCCAAAGTATCGGTTATTTTTTTATAGTCTTTAGCATCCTCTTTTAGTAAGGTAGAAGGATCTAAATTAAACCAAGCATCAATACCCTTCTCTTCAATCATTTGTGCAATCAACTCGAAAAACTTTTGTGTTTTTGGGTGTGGCTCTGAAGTTTCTTTATGAAGAAATATGGGTATGGGTACGCCCCAATTTCTTTGTCTAGATACGCACCAATCTGGTCTATTTTTAATCATAGCTTCCAGTCTAGCCTTGCCCCAGGATGGAAAAAATGCAGTAGCTGATACTGCTGAATTTGCTAGATCACGTAATGATTTTTTGTCGCTATTTTTGTAATTCATGCCAACGAACCACTGGTGTGTTGCCCTAAAAATAATGGGTGCCTTATGTCGCCAGCAATGAGGGTAGCTATGTGCATACTTTTCAGCAAACAATAGAGAGTGGTTTTCTGTTAATAATGCAATAATTTTTTTATTTGACTCCCAGACAGTTAGGCCAGAAACAAAAGGGATGCTGCTTTTAAATTTACCCTGATCATCTACTGGGTTCTCTACTGGCAAATCATATTTTACGCCAACCACATAATCATCAATGCCGTGTGCTGGGGCCGTATGAACTAAACCGGTTCCCGACTCGATAGTGACATGATCACCACAGATAATTGGTATCGTCTTATCGAGAAATGGATGGGTAAACAACAACCCCTCCAACTCTTTACCTCTGACCGATCCAATGAGGTTAATCGTAGCGTCATATTTTAGAAATGTTTTCGCAGCCAATTCTTTTCCAACAATCACAAGCTGATCATGAAGCTCATATAAACCATATTCTAGCTGTGGATGAACACAAATTGCTTCATTAGCTGGAAGCGTCCATGGGGTGGTAGTCCATATAACTGCAGAAACTTTTTTAGATACAGAAGTTGAAAATATTTTTTCGTACTGTTCTTTTTGGTTAGAGCTAAGATTGAAAGCAACGTCAATTGCAGTAGAAGTCTTGTCCTCATACTCCACCTCAGCCTCAGCTAATGCAGAACCACATTCCGTGCACCAATGGACTGGCTTGCTTCCCTGATATAAAAATCCTTGTGCGTAAATCTTTGCGAGCGATCTAACAATATTTGCCTCAGTTGATTTATCAAGCGTTAGATAGGGGTTATCCCAATCTCCAAGAACGCCCAGTCTCTGAAAATCTATTTTTTGTCTATTAACCTGCTCGATTGCATAGCTCCGGCAAAGCTCCCTAAATTTTGTCGGGTCTATTTCTTTTCCATATTTTTTTTCAATTACTAACTCAATAGGTAGTCCATGACAATCCCAACCAGGAACATAAGGAGCATCAAAACCAGACAATGTTTTTGACTTAACAATAAAGTCTTTCAATATTTTATTCACAGCATGGCCAATATGAATGTCACCATTAGCATACGGAGGGCCATCATGGAGGACATATCGTGGCGCACCTTTTCTTGACTTTCTTATCTCTTGATAAATCTCTTTATTTTTCCACTCGCTTACCCATTCAGGTTCTCTTTTTGCAAGATTGCCTCTCATAGGAAATGAGGTGTCAGGGAGATTTAGTTTGTATTTATTGTCTTCTGTCATAATCTTCTAAAAAAATTTTAGCCTTTTTAATATCAATTTTTATTTGCTCCTTTAACGCTTCGATATTTCTAAATTTCTTCTCGTCTCTTACTTTCTGTAAAAAAATAACCTTAGCGTGCTTACCATACAAGTCCTCTGAAAAGTCAAACAAGTGAACTTCTAGGTTAAGCTTTGAAATGCCTGTAATAGTAGGTCTTGTTCCTAGGTTTGCAACTCCGCTCATACCGTTTAATTTTACAGCAAAGACTCCTTTTAATGGAGGCCGATTATGAAACATGTGGATATTTGCTGTAGGGAAGCCTAACTCTCTTCCTCTTTTATCCCCATGAACTACTTTGCCTGAAATTGCATAGGGTCTTCCAAGTATATTGGTTGCTCTTTCCAAATCTCCATTTGCTAATAAATCTCTGACCATGGTGCTTGATATCCGCTCACCATTATCCTGAATTTTTTCCATGACACATACATTTACTCCATCTTTCATTAAACTTTTAACATCACCTTCACGCCTTGCACCAAACCTAAAATCGTTTCCTATAATTACCTGTTTTGCTTGTATATTATTTTTAAGAATATCGATGAATTGTGTACTCGTGAGACTAGAAAATTCGTGATTAAATTTAATAATGAAAACTTGATCGATTGACTTTTCCTCAAAATATTCTAGCTTTTCTCTAATACTTATAATTCTTGCAGGCGCATCTTTTGGGGAAAAAAACTCTTTAGGGTGAGGTTCAAATGTCATTACTGAAGATAATAGGTTAGTTTTTTTGGCCTCTAAAATAAGTTTATTAAGGATTTCCTGATGTCCAAGGTGAATCCCGTCATAATTTCCTATGGTTAAAATTGAACCTGAATGCGTTCCCTTAAGGTGCCTAAAAACTTTCATCCTATTGGTTGCTTAATCTTTTTGTAAAAGTTCCCAGATCGACTCCTAGAATTCTAAGTGCAACGAAATAAGAGAAGGCTCCTGCAAGAGTTAAAAAACCCAATCGAAAAACTTTTTCCCATGCTGAATATACCAACCAATTACTATCTGGTCCTTTCAGAAATAAAAGTAAAGTAGTCATAGCAACTAATCCCAAAATAATTTTTGTAAAAAATAAAATCCATCCCTTTTCCAACACAAAAATTTTATTTTTCTTTAGGTGATAAAATAATAATCCTGCATTTATACAAGCACCGATTGCTATTGCTAGAGCAAGTCCTGCATGGCCAATAAAACCAATAAATATCATATTCATAAGTTGAGTGCAAAATAGAGTAAAGATTGCTATCTTTACTGGCGTCTTAATATTTTTTTGGGCATAAAATGCCGGAGCTAAAACTTTAATAAGAACTAAGGCAATCAATCCTATGCTATATGCAGTTAGCGCATACTGGGTCATAAGAACGTCATACTCACTAAAAGCTCCATAATAAAATAATGTTGCTATTAATGGAGCGGCAAGTATATATAAGCCTAATGCAGCCGGCGCGGACAATAATATCGACAGCCTTAATCCCCAGTTAACTAAGCTTGAATATTCCTTTGAGTTATTTTTTGAAATGCTACCTGAAAGACTAGGTAATAGAATAGTACTTAATGCTACACCAAGGACTCCAACAGGAAACTCCATCAATCTATCAGCATAATATAGCCAAGAGACACTCCCAACAGCTAAAAATGAAGCAAATATGGTGTTAATTAGTAATGATATTTGCGTTACAGAGACTCCCAGTATGGCTGGGCCCATTAATTTAGTTATTCTCCATACACCCGGATCATTAATCTTAAAATCTAATTTGGGTAAAAAACCAATTTGCTTTAAAAAAGGTATTTGAAAAAGTAGTTGTAGAATCCCCCCTATAAATACTGCCCATGCTAAAACCATGACTGGTTGTGAAAAAAAGTCTGCAAAGAATAAAGCCGATGCAATAAAGCTAATATTCAACCACACAGGAGTAAAAGCAGGGACTATAAACTTCCCATAAGAATTCAATATACCTCCGGCCATTGAGACTAACGAAACAAAGAAAATATATGGGAAAGTAATTTGAAGCATGTCTACCGTAAGATTAAATTTTTCTGGATCAGAAGCAAAGCCTGGTGCGCTTATATAAATAAGCCAGGGTGCTCCAAAAATCCCAAGTAAGGTCACTATAATTAAAAAAATCCCAAGTAAGGTTGCTACCTTGTTTATCAAAATTGCTGTTTCTTTGGGCGACCTACTAGATTTATACTCAGCTAAGATTGGTACAAAGGCCTGAGTGAAAGCTCCCTCTGCCGAAATTCTTCTCAGTAAATTTGGTATTTTAAAGGCAACAAAAAATGCATCAGTAACCATTCCAGCACCGAATATTCGAGCAATAATACTGTCTCGCAAAAAGCCTAATACTCTTGAGACGGTTGTCATTCCCCCAACCCCTGCTAATGCTTTTGAGAGATTCATCATGTCCCTAGTTTTATAAAATTCATCAAATGACCATTATAGCTTCAACTATTCAAACTGTTCTTCATAGTTGGTGAGTTTCTACTTGTGTATGTAGTTGAAAATAGATAGAATACGGGGTTATTTTTAATATGTATATACAGGGATTAAATATATGGCAAATACAGCCCAAACTAGAAAACGTGCAAGACAAAACGACTCTCAAAGAGCTCATAACGCTAGCCTCAGGTCAATTTTCAGAACAGCTGTGAAAAAGATTGTAAAAGCAATTCAAACAGGTGACAAGAAGGTTGCTGCTGAATCATATAAAGAAAACGTTGCGGTTATTGATAGAATTGCTGATAAAAAAATTGTTCACAAGAATAAAGCTGCTCGACATAAATCAAGGTTAAATACTGCCATTAAGTCTCTGTAAATTTTTTAGGTGCTCTCATTTATTCAGAGAGCATTGCTTTTAGTATTTTTGCCTTATCAAGCAATTTATTAAAGTCATCACCAGTCAAAGTGTAATGCGCCATTTTTCTTCCTTTTCTGGCTTTCTCTTTACCGTACAAATGTAAATTAACATTATTCTCCCGATTTAAAATATCAAAATCTGGGTTTACATACGTACCATTTTTAAACCAAATATCACCTAATATATTAACCATAATAGCGTTTGATTTTTCTTGCGGATCAACCAGGTCTAAACCTGTAAGCGTTCTTACTTGCAAGTCAAATTGATTGTGAACGCAAGCATCAAGAGTGAAGTGCCCAGAATTATGTGGTCTTGGTGCAATCTCATTTACGTATAATTTTTCATCCACAATAAAAAATTCAACCGCCATAACACCAATATAATTAAGCTTTTGAGCAATCTGCTGAGCATACCCTTTTGCTAGCGATGCAATGTCGCTTGGTATTCTTGCTGGTGAAAACGATATATCAAGGATGCCGTTAGTATGTTTATTTTCCGCAACTGGAAAATAAATTTGCTGTTCATTGTGGTCTCTTGCAAGGACAACAGAAACCTCAAGATCCAGTAACAGTTTTTTTTCTAGTACGCAGGGGGCTTTACCAGCTTGATTGTATGCATCCTTCAAGTCCACAATATTATTAACGTGAAATTGACCTTTGCCGTCATATCCAAATTGAGCGACTTTTAGAATTGCTGGAAATATATTCTTTGGCGCACTATCCACATCATCAGCAGATTCAATAACAAAAAAAGGACCTACAGGAAGGCCGCTATCTCTCAAGAATGTTTTTTCTAAAATTCTATTTTGAACTACAGCTACTGCAGAGGAAGATGGCCGTACTACTAATTTTTTTTCAAGGTACTCAAGAGTAGAAAATGGAATATTTTCAAATTCAGTTGTTACAAATAAACAGCTTTCAATAATTTTGTCTAGGGCGTTACTGTTTGAGTAATCGGCGCATAGATGTACATCTGCAATCTTTCCTGCCGGACTTTTTTCATCAGGGTCTAATACAGTAACTCTAAATCCTAATCTTTGCGCCGCAATAACAAAAAACATTCCCAATTGTCCACCACCAAGCATGGCAAGCATATCGGTTTTATTTGCCTTCAATTATTTTTCCCCTAACTTCATATTTAAAACCATATTAATTTGATTGCTTCTAAATTGATTGAGTTTATTTTGTACCTCCTGGTCGCTATCGGCAAGAATCGAGGCAGCAAACAAACCCGCATTAGAAGCCCCTGCTTCTCCAATTGCAAATGTGGCAACTGGAATACCTTTTGGCATTTGTACAATCGATAATAAAGAGTCTTGTCCTTCCAGATGTTTCGTTGGAATCGGCACACCAAGAACTGGTAGTGTAGTTTTCGATGCCACCATACCTGGTAGATGTGCAGCTCCTCCCGCTCCAGCTATAATAATTTTAAATCCGTTCTTGCTAGCATTTTCTGCAAATTCAAACATAAGGTCAGGAGTTCTATGTGCAGAAATCACTTTGGATTCATATGGAATATCAAAATCATCCAAAATTTTCGCAGAATTTTCCATTATCGGCCAATCACTATTGGATCCCATTATAATGGCTACTACCGGTTTTGATTTACTCATTAACCTTTTCCTTTTTAATCTTTTCTTTAAAAAATATCACCATATTATCTCTGTGAATTAAATTGGATTCATTAATATAACCCAATAACAGCTCAATCTCATTGCTTGAGTAACCCTTTATTTTTTCTAATTCTTGACTGCTATAATTTACCAAGCCCTTAGCAATTTCTTTATTTTTCGAGTTAATACATCGTACAATTTCACCCCGATTAAACTTTCCCTCAGCCCTTATAACGCCTGCGGGTAATAGACTTTTACCATTAAAGACTATGGCCTCTTCGGCCCCCTTATCGATATAAATCTTTCCCTTCGACCTGAGGTTGTTTGCTATCCATTTTTTCTTTGTTACAAGTTCGGGAACGTTACATTCTAGGTGTGTCCCCGCAGATTCATCTTCATTTAATTGGATTAGTATATTTGGGGTCTTTCCTGAGGCAATGATAGTATGTGTTCCGCTAAGTGACGCACGCTGAGCTGCTTTAATCTTGGTAAGCATACCACCAGTCCCAACCTTAGAAGTCGTATCTTGGGCAACAACTTCCAGCTTAGCATCATCTATATATGCATGGTCAATCAAAATTGCTTTCGTATTTTTACGTGGATCATCGGAAAATAAACCCTCTTGATCTGTTAGCAACACTAGATAATCAGCCTCAATAAGATTTGCCACCATAGCAGCAAGGGTGTCATTATCTCCAAACCTTATTTCATCATCGGCCACCGTATCATTCTCGTTGATGACAGGAATAATCTTATTCTCTATCAGATGGCTTATAGTAGAGCGGGCATTTAAGTAACTTTTTTTAATGCTTAAGTCGTCATGAGTTAACAAAACCAATGAAGAAACAAGGCCTGCTTTGCTAAATAATTGCTCGTAAATTTGAGCTATAACCATTTGACCTACTGATGCTGCCGCTCTCAATTCACTAAGCTGATGAGGTCTTTCTTTGTACCCTAGTTTTTTTAATCCAGCAGCAATGGCTCCACTCGACACCAGAACCACTTCTTTTTTTTGCCTCACTAACTCAGCTATTTGTTCCACTATATGCGCTAGCTGAAGTTCATTAATGCCTCCACCCTCTTTTGTGACGATGCTTGATCCAAGTTTAACCACCACCCTTTTTGATGAAGAAAAATTTATCTTAATCATCTTCTTTAGAATCCTCTATATGCTTCATAATCTCAAATGTTAACTCTCGGCAACCTTTACCATTAATAGCGGAGATACAAAAAATCCTACCACTCCATTTCATTTTATTTTTAATCTCATTCTGAATTTGGTCTACTTTTGAAGTTAAGTCAATTTTATTTAAAACTAGCCATCTGGGCTTATTAAAAAGATCCATACTGTACTTTTTTAACTCATTAACGATGGCATCTGCTTCTTTTGCTGGATCAACCGATTCATCAAAAGGAGCTATGTCTATTAAGTGCAATAATAACTTCGTTCTATCCAAATGCCTTAAAAATTGATGGCCGAGTCCATGCCCATCTGCGGCACCCTCAATCAACCCAGGGATGTCAGCAACCACAAAACTTCTTTCATTATCAACTCTAACTACACCAAGGTTTGGTTGCAAGGTAGTAAAGGGGTAATCAGCAACTTTTGGTTTAGCTGCAGAGATTGATCTTATAAGAGACGATTTTCCTGCATTTGGCATACCTAGTAATCCAACATCAGCCAATACCTTTAACTCAAGATATAATTCGAACTCTTCCCCAGGCTCTCCTTGCGTACATTGACGTGGGGCTCTGTTTGTACTGGATTTAAAATGTACATTACCTAATCCACCCTTGCCACCATTGGCAATGATGCGTCTTTCTCCATGAATTTCAAAATCGGCTAACACCTCTCCAGATTGCTTTTCTGTTATTACCGTTCCTACCGGAACTCTAAGAATAAGATCAGCTCCCTTCGCACCATAACATTCAGCACTCCTTCCATTTTCACCGCGCTTTGCTCTGTAGTTCTTAACAAATCTAAAATCTACGAGTGTGTTGATATTCTCATCGGATTCAACATGGATGGATCCACCTCTGCCTCCATCACCTCCATTTGGACCTCCCATAGGCTCATACTTCTCTCGCCTAAATGAAGCTATACCGTTCCCGCCATCACCAGCAAATACTCTAATAGTTGCTTCATCTATAAATTTCATTTTGATCTACCAAACAAAAAAAGCCCTACCAAATGATAGGGCTTTGAAATAATTTTTAAACTAAACTACGCAGCTACAATGTGCACTAATTTTCTTTTTAATGCGCCCTTAGTTGAAAAGCTTACCTTTCCATCTGTTTTTGCGAACAACGTATGATCTTTACCAATTCCTACATTCGTTCCAGGGTGCATTTTTGTTCCACGTTGCCTTAAAATAATACTTCCAGCTTTTACAAATTGATCTCCGTAAGCTTTTAACCCTAATCGTTTAGATTCCGAGTCTCTGCCATTCCTTGAACTTCCGCCTGCTTTTTTGTGAGCCATTAGTTTAAATCCTTATTTATTTTACTGCGATCTTATCGACTTTAATTTCGGTAAAACTCTGTCTATGTCCCTGAGATTTCCTATAATGCTTCCTACGATTCATTTTGAAAATCTTAACCTTGTCTCCACGTCCATGAGCAAGGACAGTAACGTCAACGGTAGCGCCTTTTACTAACGGCGTACCAATAGTAACTTTCTCACCATCAACTAGGGTGAGCACATTGTTAATGCTTAACTGTTTTCCTACTTCTGTAGTCAGCTTTTCAACTTTTAATGTTAAGCCCTCTGAAACTTTAAATTGCTTACCGCCTGTCTTAATTACCGCATACATGATTGTAACCTTATTTTATATAACAATTTAGAGCCGGAATTATACTTAAATTAATACAATTTATCAATTAAATATTAGCTTGTAACCCTTTATTATTCCTGACTTCCTTACATTCTAAACCCATCGGTATGATAAAATGACAAAATAATTCAATAACAGTTAAAAATATATCAAATTGCTATCAACAATATTATCACCCATATCAAATGATTTAAATGAAGTTAACAATGTAATCAGGAAATCTTTATTTTCTGAAATTCCTATTGTAAATCAGATATCTAATCACATTATTAATAGTGGAGGAAAGCGTATGCGACCCTCTATTCATCTTTTATTTGCAAAACTCACCGGAGAAATTAATACAAGTCATCATGCTATGGCTGCAATAATAGAGTTCATTCATACAGCAACGCTTTTACATGACGACGTAGTCGACCAATCAACACAAAGGCGTAGCAAAAAAACTGCCAATGCTCTCTTTGGGAATTCTTCAAGTGTTCTGGTCGGCGACTTTATTTATTCAAGATCATTCCAGATGATGACTAAAATAAATAATATGGAGGTAATGGAAATACTAGCAGATGCCACAAACGCTATATCCGAAGGCGAAATTCTTCAACTTCTGAATACTAAAAACCCCGATCTCTCGGAAAATGATTACTTTCAGGTTATTGGCTTTAAAACTGCCAAGCTTTTCGAATCTTGTGGCTCCCTTGCTGGAGTTTTAAATGAGGTAGATCAAGAAAAACAAAAGGATCTTGCAAGGCTTGGAAATATTTTTGGGGTCATGTTTCAACTAACCGACGATATCCTTGACTATTCTGGAAAGGAAATAGAGATGGGTAAGAATATTGGGGATGATCTTACTGAAGGTAAAGTTACGCTACCATTAATTTATGCTATGCAAAATGGAAGCGACAATCAAGGCAAATTAATTAAAGAGGCTATCAAAATAGGAGATATAAATCGACTGCCCGATATTATTCAAATACTGAGTGATACCAACGCTATAGCGACAGTTGAAAAACATCTAGTACAAAAGGTAATTGAGGTTAATGAAGTCTTGGGGCGCTTCGATAAGGGTGAAGCAAGAAAAACGTTGAGCTCTTTAGCTAATTATATTTTGGAGCGTAAAAGTTAAATGAACTAATGCATTGTAACTTTTTCTCCACTTTGTAATGCGTAGTAATGCATCCGAGCCGATTCATTCCTAATCAGCAATAAATCACCGTAAAAGACGACTTCTCCATTAAGTTCTGCCTGAGCAAAGCCGCCATTAAATAAAGTAATTTCTGCAAAGTGATTTTTATTTTTAAGAAAAAAAGTAACATAATTTTCAAACTCATCATTAGAGGCAACCTCCCACCCCTTCCATCCAGACAAATCAGCAAGCCAATCCGCCAAGTCAATTTCTACCTTACAGATAATGGTGTCCATCCTCAGACGAGGATCGAGCTCAAAATTATTTTCTAAACTGTGCGGGGTAGTTTTATTTTGTGACATATCTAAGCTTTAAGTTATCATAATTGATGTAATACTATGGTGTTTTTTTATTATTTTTCAAGGTCATAATGCATATTATAGGTTTAACGGGTGGCATTGGTTCCGGTAAAAGTGAGGCGGCTAAACAATTCGCCTCCTTTGGTGTGCCTATTATAGACTTAGATATTATTGCTAGAGAATTGCTCAAAAAGGATAGGCCTGGCTATCATCTATTAGTTGAAAATTATAATGACGAGTTCATAAAGAATAATAATGAAATTGACCGAAAAAAGCTTCAATCTATGATGTTCAATAGCGTAAACATAAAAAATAATGTCGAATCTATATTGCATCCCATGATCTTCAAGGAATGTTTAAGCCAAATAAAGGAATATACCTCCTCACTGTATATAGTTATTGTAATACCCCTTTTGTTTGAATCTGACAAATATCTACGAGTGATTAATGAAAGCCTATTAATTGACTGCAATATTAACAATCAAAAGATCCGGACAAAGAAAAGAGATCAGATTAGCTCTGATATAATAAAAAAAATAATGGCGTCCCAATCAAGCAGAAAAGAAAAGTTGAACAAAGCAGACACCATTATAAGTAATGATGGCTCACTTGATGAGCTTCAAAAAAATATTGGCAACTTTCATAAACTCTTATTACAAAAACTAGGTAAGTAGATGATTAAATACGAATTCCCACTGAACGAACGGATTAGAAAGTTTATGCGAGTTGAGGAAATTTTTATCAAAATTGATCTTCTGACAACCTCTAAAGCAAATTATACTGAATTTTCCCTCTTTGAAAGACTCTTTGAGCTTATGCTCACTGCGTCGAGGTCTGATTTAAAAGTTGATTTAATTCAGGAAATTGAGCGGCAAAAGGTAAAACTTAAATCAAAGTCAAAAACTCAAGCTAACAACAATCTTATGGTTAGGCTTGCAAAAATAAAAAATGCTTTAGAAAAGGCAAAAGTTCAGCCTGGATTTTACTTTGGTAATGATAAATTTTTGCAAGAAATTAAATCGAGGAGGGATAGCCCTTATGGAATCACAAGCGTGGATTTCCCAGAATTTGACTATTGGCTTCAAAACGAGTCATCTCTAGTGAGAAAAGAATACTTCAAGCAAAAAATAGGCCCCTTTAATCCTATAAAAGATGCGATATTTGTTATCTTAGCTATCCTAAGGTCGAACGAAAAAGAAGAGTTAGTTGTTGCATCCGAAGGATCATTTCAAAAAAAACTAGACCCGACATTTAAAAATGATTTTATTACGGTATCAATGAATCTTAGATCAAATTACTACCCCATCGTATCATCCAATAAGTATGCTGTAAGTATTCGTTTCGAACATTACATCAAACACAACAGTCTAGATAAAAATATGAAACTTAAAATTGGTATAGGGTCTCTGTAATATCTAATGAACATTCCTTGCCCGACTTGTAAAAAAAAAATAGAGTACTCGCTATCTAATTTGTCGCGCCCCTTTTGTTCAGAAAAATGCAAATTGATTGATCTGGGTGCTTGGGCATCTGAGGAGTATCATATACCAGGAGATAATGATGAGATTAACTACAATGAAGATTGATTGCTGGATTATTTTTTTAGTGGGTATGCTTATAAACGCCCCTTTATTTGCCCTTGACTTAAAGATTAACTCTCCAACAATTAAAGCCCCACGCCCTGGACAAAATATTTCTGCAGGCTTTGTAAGACTGACATCGACAAAGGACTTGATCATTAAATCGATTAAAGCTGAAAATATTTCAAAAATCGAAGTTCATACCATGAAAATGGAAAAAGGCGCTTACGGTGAGGCAATAATGCGTATGCGAAAAATCGATAAGCCTATGTTGAAAGCTAACCAAGAATTTATTTTAAAACCTGGGGCTGATCATCTAATGTTTTTTGGTATTCAAAATCCTATTGCCATAGGCGATACAATTAAAATAACATTCACTTTTGTGGAGAAAGAAGAAACGGTATCAAAAGACATCATGTTTGAGGTTATTTAGTCTAACCATATAGATCTCTGAGATGCAACGCCAATTGCTCCATTATCAAAAGCTTTATTAATATCAGTTCTTTTCATTCCCCCTAAGGCGTAAACGGGCATGTTATGTTTTTTTAATAACTCTCCCAGCCAATTCCATCCCATACCATCTATCTCTGGATGCGAAGGTGTTTTATTTATTGGGGACAACACAATGAAATCTAATTGTTTTCTGATAGCTTCGTTAATATCTTTCTTATTGTGGCATGAGGCAGACACAATTAGATTGATTGGTTTTTCCGAGACTGTATGTAATTGTTCAGAGTTTAAATGAACCCCATCTGCTCCTAGCATATATGCCAATTCCGTATCTGAATTAATCATTACTCTCGCATTATATGGAGAAGCCATTTGAATAATTGCCTTAGTCATATCAATATAAGCCTTATGCTGCATGCTCTTCTCTCTTACCTGGATGAGTTTTAATCCCTCTTTTAATTTATTTTCAACCAGATCTATGAAGTCATGAGGATGCTCTTGAGCATTTGTTATCGCATAAAGATCAGGCAACCCAATTGCCTTAAAGATGAGTTCATTTGCAGGAAGTATAGGATTTACGTGGGGTGAGAATGCATTATTCCATTCTAATAATTGTTCTTCTTGTGGTTGAATTTGTCCTACCCAATCTATTACTTTAAAAAAATGCAACTTCACGTCTATTTCGTCATAACTGTATTCTCTCACTATCCATTTCTCTGCAGAGGATACCGTAACCCCAATTTCTTCATTAAGTTCTCGTTTCAATGCCTGTATTGGGGTTTCCCCACGCTCAATTTTTCCTCCAGGAAATTCCCACCAGCCACTCCATGTTTTTTTGGCTGGTCTCTGGGCAAGCAAAAGCTTATTGTCATGATTGATCAGAACGCCCACTGATGCCTCTATTTTGACTCTAGCTATGTTCTATACTCGGCATTAATTTTAACGTAATCGTATGAGAGATCTGAAGTCCACACAGAAGAGTTAAATTGTCCCCTCCCCATTACAACTTTCAGACATATTTCCTCTTTTTTCATCTCCTCTTTTCCCATAATTTCTGTAAAAGTTGGAGCAGCAAATCCCTGCTGGGCAAATAAAATATCGTTGAGATATATGTCGATGAGCGAAACATCTATACTGCCAATAGGAGCGTTTCCTATTGCCGCCATAATTCTTCCCAAATTAGGATCCGAGGCAAAAAAAGCAGTCTTAACAAGCGGTGAATTAGCAATTGACTTACCTACTTTTTGACAATCTTGCTCATCAATACCCTGCTCAATAATTATTTCAATAAACTTAGTTGCCCCCTCACCATCTCTTACAATAGCTTTAGATAAAAAACCTGCAACTTCCAAAAGGGCTTCTTTGAGCGTCGCATATGAGGCATTTTTTGTTGTAATCTGCGGATGATTAGATTGCCTTGTTGCAGTAATAACAAATGAATCATTGGTTGAGGTGTCACCATCGACAGTAATTTTATTAAAGGTTTCATCACACACCTCTCTTGTTATTTCTTTTAACATTGCTTCATTAATGTTTGCATCAGTACCGATAAATGCAAGCATTGTAGCCATATTTGGATTAATCATCCCCGATCCCTTACTAACCCCTGTTACCTTCACTTCATTTCCTTCAATGATAGTAGAAGTTGAGCTAGCCTTAGGAACGGTATCTGTTGTCATTATGGCAATAGCTGCGTCCACCCAATTAGCTGGGCCCACATTTTTTATTAACGGATCCAGGCTATCTATAATTTTCCCGACAGGAAGTTCTGTCATGATCACCCCGGTTGAAAAAGGCAACACTTGATTTTCAGAAATATTTAAAATTTGCGCAAGTGCATGACAAGTTTGTTTTGCATTATCAACACCCACGTCACCTGTTCCGGCATTAGCTGATCCGGTATTTATGAGGAGCGCTCTTTTATTTGAACCTAAACTTAGGTGATATTTTGCTACTTTTACGGGAGCAGCTAAAAATTGATTTTTTGTAAAAACTCCGGCAACAATAGAGCCTTCATCAAGAAGAATAAGAGTTAAGTCTTTTCGATTGGCATACTTAATGCCTGACTCTATAGTGCCTAAAGAAATTCCAGGAATACTAAATATATTTTTTTTTATTGGTTGTGCTAAATTGACCGGCATACCCTATTTTTTTCTCCATATTGTTCCATTAGGTGTGTCTTCTAATAAGATATCATGACCTTCTAAAAATATACGAATTTCATCCGCTTTTTGATAGTCTTTATTGTTTTTTGCCGATAATCTATCACTAATAAGTGAATCAATATCAATATCGTTATCCGAACTTTTAATGTTACCGCATAAAAATAACTCAGGGTCCATTTCTAAAATCCCCAAAATATTAGCTAGCTGGATTAACAGCTGTTTTTCTTGATCTTGATTGCTTTTATTTACTTCATTAGCCAGTGAAAATAAAATAGAAATCGCTTCAGAAGTATTAAAGTCGTCATCTAACGCGTCCTTAAATTGAGAGGCAAAATTGTTTTTCCAGTCAATTTCCTGATCAATACGGATGTCATTTCCCCTAATCGCAAGGTACAGCCTAGTTAAACCCTGCTTGGCATCTTCTAAGTGTGTATCGGAATAATTCAAAGGGCTTCTATACTGAGCTTTCAATACAAAGAAACGAACTATCTCTGGCTCATAATGATTAAGTATTTCACGAATTGTAAAAAAATTTCCTAGTGATTTAGACATTTTTTCATTATCAACCCTAACAAATCCATTATGGAGCCAATAGTTTGCCATTTGGCAGCCATTAAAAGCCTCTGATTGGGCTATTTCATTTTCATGGTGTGGGAACTGGAGGTCTTGCCCACCACCATGAATATCAAAGTTTTTACCCAAGAATTTATTGCTCATAGCAGAGCATTCTATATGCCAGCCCGGCCTTCCTTTTCCCCACGGGGAATTCCAGCAAGGTTCCCCAGGTTTTGCTGATTTCCATAGCACGAAATCAAAACTATTTTTTTTAAACTTATCCACTTCCACCCTATTTCCAGCCCTCAAATCTTCTAACGATTTTCCAGACAACTTTCCATAGCCATTAAACTTTGAGACGGCGTAAAACACATCATTATTACTTCCAACATATGCATACCCTTTTTCTATCAAGCCTTGAATCATAATTATCATTGCGTCTATTGATTCGGTAGCTTTGGGTTCAGCATCTGGGCTAATAACACCAAGCGCCTCTGCGTCAGCATTCATTTCGTCAATGAATTGCCTCGTTAAGACCTCATAAGTAACTCCCTGCTCTGCAGCTCGAGTGATAATTTTGTCATCAATGTCAGTTATATTTCTTACGTAAGTCACTTCATACCCAGACGCCTTAAACCAACGATAAATGAGGTCAAAAACAATTAAAACTCTTGCATGGCCCAAATGACAAAAATCATAAACCGTCATTCCGCACACATACATTTTTACCTGGCCTGGGACAATTGATTTAAAAGTTTCTTTTTTCTTCGAGAGGCTATTGAATAGTTTAATCATGTTGTAATTTACGCCAGTATTGGGTGGTAATGAGCCATTATTTGTGATAAATTTTGTAAAAATTATACCACGTAGCTCAAGTTACATAATTTGAGTTTAATCTTTCAATAACCTTATAAAGCCACCGTCAAAATGAAAAAAATATTATTATCACTTTTTATTTCCATTACTCTGTTAAGTGTCAACGCACAAGCGGAAACAATTATTATTGAAACCAGTAAAGGCCAAATAACAATAAGTTTGGATAGTGAAAAAGCACCTGGAACCGTTAATAACTTCCTTCAATATGTTAAGAATGGATTTTATGAAGGTACAATTTTTCATCGGGTCATTAAGGGCTTTATGATTCAGGCTGGGGGCTTTGATGAAAAAATGAATCAAAAACTGACTAACGATCCCATAAAGAATGAATCGAAGAACGGCTTGAAAAACGAAATTTACACCATTGCTATGGCTAGAACAAATGATCCACACTCAGCAACTTCTCAGTTTTTCATTAATTTATCCGATAATTACTTCCTGGACGATGGAGCTGGCTACTGTGTATTTGGTAAAGTAATAGAAGGTCATGAGGTAGTTAAAACAATTGGAAATTTATCAACACATGTAACTAGGGGCATGGGTGATGTTCCAATCAAAACAGTAACCATCAATTCGATTAAAATTAGCAATTAAAAATAAAGGTATAAAAATAAATGATAACTATCAAAACAAACAAAGGGTCTTTTTCAATTGAGCTTGATGAGGAAAAAGCCCCTATCTCAAGTGCAAACTTTATCAGTTACGTGAATAGTGGTTTCTACAAAGGTACTATTTTTCACAGGGTCATCAAAGGCTTTATGATTCAAGGTGGTGGTTTTGATGAAGCTATGAACCAAAAAGAAACTCTTGCGCCAATTAAAAATGAGGCGAGTAACGGTCTTAAAAATGATATGTACAGTGTTGCGATGGCCAGAACGTCAGATCCTGACTCGGCTACATCCCAATTTTTTATTAATGTTTCAAGTAATGATTTCCTAGACTATCCGGGTCAGGATGGGGCGGGTTATTGTGTTTTTGGTAAAGTTATAGAAGGTAAAGAAGTTATTGATCAAATTAAAGAAGTATCGACAGGATCATCAAATGGGCATCAAGATGTTCCTTCAGATCCAATCATTATTGAGGATGTAACCCTCTGATAAGCCTTAAGGGCTCTGCTGTTTTTGTATCCGATGTCCACCTATCTGAATCGGAACCACAAACTATTGAGTTATTTAACCAATTTTTAAAGGCTGAGTGTATCCAACACTCAGCCTTATTTATTCTTGGTGATTTGTTTGATTATTGGATAGGTGATGATTCACCTCAGTTTCAATACATCCGTAAATTATTCAATGAATTATCTGCTACAACAGATATTTATTTTGTATCGGGAAATCGGGATTTCCTAGTCGGTAAAGATTTTTTTAAGTCATCAAATATCACACTACTTTCTGACCTTACGAAGATTCAAATGCCAGGTCAAGAGGCTTTGATTATGCATGGTGACACTTTATGTATCGACGATACTGAATACCAAAAATATCGAATTCAAGTTCATTCGAATGAATGGAAAAACACTTTTCTGAAAAAATCAATAAAAGAGAGACTTTCAATATGTAATGATTTAAGGCAAAAAAGTGAAGAGGCAAAAAAGAATAAGGAAGAATACATTATGGATGTCAATCATGATGCAGTTCATGATGTATTTAGGGATAATGGTTACCCGTCGCTCTTAATTCATGGGCACACACATAGATTAAATACACATCATTACGAGTTTGAAAGCCATAAATGTCAGAGGTGGGTATTAGGTGATTGGCACAAAAAAGGGAATTGCATAGTTTGGAACAACAACGAAATGAAATTCTTATATCTAGGCTAGACGCGACAGTTCGTTTTTTCTGTTATGTTGTGCCGCTTTATTTAAAATACCATTGATAAATTTAAACCCATCTACTCCGCCAAAAGATTTCGCAACCTCAATAGCTTCGTTAATTACCACTCTATAGGGTACATCCAAAGAGAACTTCAATTCATAAAGTGAGCTAAATAGAATGGCGAGCTCAATAGGACTTAGTTCATCGTAACTTCTATCTAAATAAGTTTTAATCTCCTCTTTAAGGCTATCAAAATTATTATGAACACCCTCCACTATACTCAGGTACATTGATTCATCAGATCTTACGAAGTCAGGGTCCTCTCTAATATCTTTTTTAATTTGATTGATATCAAAATGGTTAACAATGCCCCTATAAATACTTTTCATCACCAACTCACGCGATTTTCGTCGATTATTTATTGGTTTCTTTTTTCCAGATGTTTTGGTCGCTTTAGTTATCATAAGTTTTTTAACAGCATCGCCATTTCTATAGCTCCGAGAGCCGCTTCTTCGCCTTTTATTTTAGTTCTTGCAAAGGCTTCTTCGTCAGAGTTTGTGGTAATGATTGCATTGATAACTGGAATATTATGATTTAATTGCACCTGCATAAGGCCATGAGCTGACTGGTTCGATACAACTTCAAAATGATACGTTTCTCCCCTAATGACAGCTCCAATACCTATCAACACATCAAACTTTTTAGACAAAGCATATGCATTGAGTACAGCAGGGATTTCTAGAGCTCCCGGCACCTCCTTTAATTTAATATTCTCTGGTGAAATACCTTCAACCTTAAGCTTATTAATACATGCATTTTGAAGCTCTTTTACAACAGCTTCATTAAAGCGAGATGAAACAATTCCTACCCTAAGCGTTTCGTTAAAATTTTTATTCAAAGTCATACCCCAAGTCTAAAGGAATATGATTATACCCTTTTGCAGAGCATTAAAAATACCCAAAATAATTGGCACTCCAACTACCATCCAGGCTAGCGGTAAAACAATTTTTTGCAGGGATGTGTTAGTTTTTGAAGAACTAATAATTGGCCCAGTACTTCTACCCTTAAGAGCTCCCTGCTCCTTTTTCAATTCGGTGTCGGTCATAAAAAATTTCTTGTTTACGGGCTTAACCAATAAATTTAGTATAAAACCACCAACTAGGAGCAATGCAAGGATTTTAAAACTGGCGTTATATGCTTGATCAGTAGGTATTCCTAGGGCTAGTTGATACTCCCGAAGGTATGAAATAAGCATAGGACCTATAATTCCTGCAAGAGACCACGCAGTTAGTAATCTCCCATGGATTGCCCCTACATGTTGTGTGCCAAAAATATCAGCTAAGTAGGCTGGTATCGTAGCAAAACCACCACCATACATAGTTAAAATAACTAAGGTTATGACCACAAAAGCTGCAATATATTGGTTCAATCCTGCCCAAGGAGCGGCTAAATATAAAGCAGTACCAAGACTAAAGAAGATGGCGTAAGTTAATTTTCGTCCTAGAAAGTCAGAGGATGACGCCCAAAAAATTCGTCCAATAATATTTGCCAATGATAGTAATGCACCGAAACCGGTTGCAATAGCTCCTATGATTAATGGGTCAAAGCTGCTGGCTGCAATCTCTTGAAACATAGGCTTAGCGACAGATAGAACACCAATGCCTGCTGACACATTTAGGCAGAGGACCCCCCACAGCAACCAGAACTGAGGGGTTTTATGTGCAACACCAACATGAACATGGTTTTTGGAAATCATATTGGTAGTTTTTGTAATAGAAGGATTCCAGTTCTTAGGTTTCCATCCATTCGCAGGAACTCGATATCCAAATGCCCCAATTGTCATAGCAATAAAATAAATAATACCCATAATAAAGAATGTTTGAGCAACACCGTAAGTGCTAATCAAGCTATCACCTAATGGCATGCCAATCATAGCACCTCCACCAAAACCCATAATTGCCATTCCAGTAGCAAGTCCCCTTCTGTCAGGAAACCATTTAATCAAAGTTGACACTGGGGAAATATAGCCCAAACCTAATCCAATACCTCCGATTACTCCTGCACCAACCCATATCAACCACAACTGATGAAGTGAAATACCAATAGAAGCAATCATTAGGCCTCCTCCCCAAGTTACTGCTGCAGCAAAGCCAGCTTTTCTTGGACCAGCTTTTTCCAGCCAATGGCCAAATACTGCAGCTGACATTCCTAAGAAAACAATTGCAATTGCAAAAGTCCAAACTACATCACTCCTCAGCCAATCGCAAGACGTAGTAAATACTCTTTCAATAAATGTTACCGAGCTGGAACATTCTGAGCCAATCAATATAGTGAGTTCTGGCCAGAAAATACTAAATCCATAGATCATCCCAATAGACAGGTGTATAAGAAGTGCGGCTGGTGGAACCATCCACCTATTAAAAGATTTGTCCGCAACTATATTGTCTCTATCTAAAATACTCATAGCTTTATCCTGTTGTTATGCATTAAATATGTAATATTTATCAAAATAATCTATAACCAAATATTAATCAAATTAAATTCATATTTAGATGATTGCTGGTGTCATATTTTTGTCATAAAAATGTCATACTATTGGTAAGTAATTAACTTTAATGAGACTACCAGAATGGCTGCAAGTATTTTAATCGTAGAAGACGAAGAGTCGATATTAGAGTTAATTGCAATTAACCTGCATCAAGCAGGGTTTAATCCAATACGATCCTTAAGTGCTGAGTTTGCCGAAAAGATAATTCAAAAAAATCTACCAGATCTAATCATTTTAGATTGGATGCTTCCTGGAATGGATGGGGTAGAATTTGCTAAGAGAATTAGAGGAAGCTCCACTACCAGAAAAATTCCCATAATAATGTTGACCGCAAAAAGTGAAGAGGATAATAAGTTAAAAGGATTAAATATTGGCGCAGATGACTATATGACTAAACCATTCAGCCCTAAAGAATTGATAGCAAGAATAAAAGCTATTCTTAGGAGAAACGCCCCCGAATTAGTCAATGAGCCTATTAATATGAATGGACTTGTATTGGATCCCATAAAATATGTGCTTAAACATAACGATAAAATTATTTCTATAGGCCCAACCGAATTTAAATTATTAAATTTCTTTATGAGTAATCCCAATATAGCATTTAGTAGAAATCAAATTCTTGATAAGGTGTGGGGCAACAAGTCTGATATAGATGACAGAACAGTTGACGTGCATATTAAACGATTGAGGGATACATTGAAACACACAGGTCAGCACTCATTAATAAAAACAGTTAGGGGCCTCGGTTATAGGCTTGAAAAGATTGAAAATTCCTAAAATAAGTAAGCTACTCGTAGGCAAAATGAACAGTCTTTTAATAAAAGGAAAATAACTTGCAAGAAATTAGGTGGCATTTATCTTTATTCATCATTTTCGAAATTTTTTCGACTCTGTTAGTTTTAAGTGTCTTTGATTTAGAGACCTCCTTGCTATTCTTAGCATCAACGCTCGTTTTATTTTTAGCCTTTCACATCTATTGGGTTTATAGATTAAATCAATGGCTAAATAATCCTATGATCAATAATCTGCCTAATGGGTATGGGTTGTGGAGAAAATTATTCACTAAACTATACAAAACACAGACAAAACAAAAGAAAACAAAGCAAGAGCTTTATGGGGTGCTTGACCAATTTAAATCGGCAGCTGAAGCTATGCTTGACGGGGTTATTGGTGTCGATCAAAACAATGAGATTCTTTGGAGCAACAAAACAGCACAAACTATGCTTAATATTAAACCAAAAAATGACTACGGACGACCGATAACATATATTTTTAGGAATAGTGCATTTAAAGATTACATCGAAAACTCAGAATACGATGATACGTTAAAAATTACTAACCAATTAAACATGCAACCATTAGAAATTAAGGTCGCTTACTTTAGATCAAAACAAAAGCTAATCATATGTAGGGACATTACAAAGGAAACCGAAAATCAAAATATGAGAAAGGAGTTTGTATCTAATTTCTCTCATGAACTTAAAACGCCACTCACCGTTATACTAGGTTTTATTGAAACCTTAGATGGGATGTACCCAAAAGACACATCGGAAAGTAAAATTATTACCATGATGGACAAGCAAGCCTACCGAATGAAGGGCTTAATTGACGATTTGCTTTTACTTTCGAACGTAGAAAGCAATCAACACATCAATCGATCAAAAAAAATAATGGTATTTGATTTGTTTAAGCTCATAAAAAAAGATATTTCATTGCTTGACGAGAATAACCATACAATTGACTACTCCATTAATTCCCAATTAAATTTGTATGGTGAAAAAAGGGAAATTGAAAGTGCATTTAAAAATATTATTACCAATGCTATTCGTTATACTGAGAAAGATGGGCATATTAATATTCGATGGAAGTTCATAAATGGTTTAGGAATATTTGAAGTGTCTGATAGTGGAATCGGTATACCCAAAAGTGATATAAATCGAATAAGCGAGAGATTCTACCGAGTCAATCCTGATAGAAGCAGAGAGACAGGTGGAACAGGTCTTGGCTTAGCTATCGTAAAAAATGTCATGATCCAGCATCAAGGGGAACTAAAAATTACTAGTGAATTAGGCTCTGGTAGTACATTTAAACTTATTTTTCCAGCTGAAAGATTGATACATAAACCAAATAATGGCTAAACTCCTTACACTAACTATTGCATTCATGCTTTCTGGTTGCCTTGGAAGTACAATGGAAAGAAAAGACTCTACTCAGTATGATAAGGGGTCTTTTAATCAGCTAGGAAAACTTGATCAAGATCGTATGGCAGACTATGAGATAAGAGAAAATATTGAAAGCCTTAAAATGCTGATGCTCAAACTCTACAAGCGCAATCCAAACCAGCTCAAAAAAACGACATCTGACAATGCTGAGCAAGCTGTAAATTGGTTCTTTAACGGCTCCCATAAATGGAATTTTCAAAGTATCAATAACGCCACTGACTTTAAAGCAGTTTATCAAGCTTTTGACCATCAATTTGACGGGGATAGAGTGCTCTCATTGATGACAGGGCTCTATACAATGTTAGTCAAAGCCCATGGTGGAAAAACAGAATTTTTTATTACAGACTCAATTGACCCACAAAATCTTTACAATATGGCAAGAAACATTGAAATAAGTGTATGGATGTTGTCTACAAAAAAAGATGAGCAAGGAAATTTGCTTTTAATTAGCAATGAGATGGGAAGGACGATTGATAATTTATCATTCGAGAGAGAGTTTGGGAAAATGATAGGTAGGTTAGACTACTTTGCTTACACATTGTCCGAAAAAACAGAGCGTGTAATTACCAGGATGATCCAAAACGTCACAACAGGACTTCTGCTTCCCTTCATTTAAGCTAAAGCAGAATTTTTTCTATGCCTCCATTAGTAACTTTTTCAACATACTCTTCCATCCAATGCTCACCTAAATTATTCTTAGCTAGCTCTACTACTATATAGTCGGCAGTAGTGTTTGTGTCATCGCCATACCTTGCAAGTCCTTGAAGGCAAGAGGGGCACGAAGTTAGAATTTTTACAGGAGTCTTTTCATTATTAGATACAATAGCATTAACCCCTTTCTCTATCTCTTCTTGTTTTCTCATTTTCACTTGTGTCGCAATATCTGGTCTGCTTACTGCAAATGTTCCCGACTCACCACAACACCTATCATTAGGCGTGACATCCTTATCCATTAATGATTTAGTTACATCCAAAGAGTCATAGGTTTTCATCGGGCTATGACATGGATCATGATACATATATTTCTGACCATTAACTCCTTCCATTTTGACGCCTTTTTCCATTAAGTACTCGTGAATATCTAGCAATCGGCAGCCTGGGAAAATTTTATCAAATTCATACTTTTGCAATTGATCCATGCATGTTCCACAGGACACAATTACAGTTTTAATGTCTAAATAATTTAAAGTATTGGCAACTCTATGGAACTGAACTCTATTATCAGATGTTATTTCTTGACCTTTATCATGATTTCCTGAGGAGGTTTGAGGATAACCACAGCATAAGTATCCAGGAGGTAACACTGTTATTGCACCTACCTCATACAGCATTGCTTGCGTAGCTAAGCCCACCTGAGAAAATAATCTTTCTGATCCACAGCCAGGAAAATAAAATACAGCCTCTGAGTTATCATCCAGCTTATTTTGGTTTCTTATTACCGGTACCATTTTATCGTCTTCTATGCCTAATAAACCCCTTGAAGTTTTGGTGGGCATATCTTTTGGCATAGGTCTATTCATGAAATGAATGACTTGAGATACAACTGAAGCCTTGCCTACAGTTGCTGGGGGGTTATTTTTAAAATAATTAAGCGCTCCAATTTTCTTAAAAAAAGCATGCCCAGCTCTTTGAGCTCTGTATCCAAAATCAACCATAAATTTACGCATCACACGTATAGTCAACGGGTCTTTAAGATTGAGGTAAGTCATTGCGAAGGAGGTACCCGGATTAAAGTGCTTCTTTCCCTGTTCACGGAGAAAATTTCTCATAGCTATTGAAACATCGCCATAATCAATATTAACTGGACATGGATTTAAACACTTATGGCAGACAGTACAGTGGTCTGCTACATCGTTAAACTCATCAAAATGCTTTAGGGATATACCACGCCTAGTTTGCTCTTCATATAAGAAAGCTTCAATCAGCAATGAGGTTGCAAGAATTTTATTACGAGGGCTGTAAAGAAGATTTGCTCTTGGTACATGAGTCGTACAGACCGGCTTACATTTACCGCATCTCATACAGTCGCTTATAGAGTCAGCAATTTGACCAATCGCAGATTGTTCCATAATAATAGATTCTTGTTCTAGTAATCCAAAGCTTGGGGTATAAGCATTTTCTAACCCAGATCCAGCTTGGAGCTTTCCCTTATTGAAATGTCCATGAGGGTCAACCTTAGCTTTATAGATAGCAAATGTTTCAATTGTATGCTCATCTAAGAACTCCATCTTGGTTATACCTATGCCATGCTCACCTGAGATCACTCCATTTAGTTTTTTTGCCAAAGCCATTACTCTTGATACAGCTCTTTGTGCATCTTGCATCATTTCATAATCATCGGAATTAACTGGAATATTCGAATGAACATTACCATCTCCTGCATGCATATGCAGCGCTATAAAAACTCTGGATTTTAAAATGGTTTGATGGAGATTGGTTATTTTCTCTAGAATACCTTCATACCCTCTCCCGGAAAAAATTTCACTTAAGGGTTTTTTAAGCTCCTTCTTCCATGAAATTCTTAGTTCATAGGATTGAATTGCTTCAAATAATGTTGGGTAAAAATTCGTTAATTGGGGCAGTCCCTCAAAATTCTCGAGAGGATCATCTAAATGATTAAGATAATTGCTCCATTTACTGCTCACTTGATCAAGTAAGGTTAAGGCTGACTGTCTCTTTGATTCAAATAGTTCGGCATCTATATCATCCTTATTTAAAGAAATAGTACTGACGGAAAGATGTTCATAAATTTCTTTAATAAGCTTTAGTTTATTGTTTATTGATAGCTCTATATTGATACGATCAATACCATTGGAATAGTCACCTAAGAACTCTAAGGGGATGACAACGTCTTCATTAATTTTAAAAGCATTAGTATGCTTTGCAATAGCAGCTGTTCTTGCCCTATCAAGCCAAAACCTTTTTCTTGCCTCTAATGAAACAGCTATGAAACCTTCTCCATCTCTTGAGTTAGCAATCTGAACGGTGCGCGATGCTGCTTCGCCTACCAAATTTTCATCATCGCTAGCAATGTCTGCAATAAGAATCATTTTCGGCCTCATAGCTCTGCTAGCTTTCGTACTGTACCCAACTGCTTTTATATAACGCTCATCCAAATGCTCTAATCCCGCTAAAAGAACATTCTCTTGTTTGTCTAAATAATCTTTTATTTCAACAATAGCTGGGACGGCAGCAGAGACATTACCAAAGAACTCCAAACATACCGTGCGAACATGCTTAGGCATTTTGTGTAAAATGAAGGTGGCTGAGGTAATAAGTCCGTCACATCCCTCTTTTTGAATACCAGGTAATCCACTTAAAAACTTATCAGTAACGTCTTTACCAAGCCCTATTTTTCTAAATTTATTACCCGGAATTTCTAATATTTCTGATTCATTTTTTGGGGTTACACCATCTCTCATTAAAGAGGTGATTCTAAATCTAGCAATTTCTACATCATGAATTTTACCGAGATTATGATCTAGCCTCTCTACCTCTTTCCAGTCACCGTTAGGGTCAACCATTCTCCATGAAGCTAAATTATCAAGAGCGGTCCCCCAAAGAACAGCTTTCTTTCCACCTGCATTCATGGCGACATTACCACCGATGCAAGAAGCATCAGCTGAGGTTGGATCTGTTGCAAACTCAAGTCCAGCATTGGATGCAGTATCCATCGCTCTACGAGTAACAACTCCCGCTTCGCAATATATCGTTGGGACTGGGTGTGCTACTCCGGGTAGATCCTTATATTTAACCTGACTATAGGAATCTAGTTTTTCGGTATTGATGACTGCGGAAAGAGGGGATAAAGGTACTACACCACCGGTATAGCCAGTACCGCCTCCTCTTGGAATAATTGTTAACTCAAGATCAATGCATGCTTTAACGATCGAGGAAACTTCACTTTCTTTATCGGGATGAATAACAACGAAAGGGAGTTCTACGCGCCAATCAGTTGCATCAGTAACATGGGATACTCTAGCTAAACCATCAAACTGAATATTATTTTTTTTGGTAAATTTTTTAATTTTTGAAATAATTTTTTTACGTAATTTTTTTGTTTCCTGGAAGTCATTCAAAAATTTTTTGATTGCAGCATTAGCCGCTTTAGTTAACTGCGCAACCTTCATATTTCCAAAACTTCTATCCTCAATGCTTTGAACTCTATGTTGCATTGCATCAACCAACTGTTTTAATCTCTTGGGGTTATCAAGCAAATCATCTTGAAGGTATGGGTTCCTACTCACCACCCACAGATCACCAAGCACCTCAAAGAGCATACTTGCAGATCTTCCAGTTTTTCTTTCTTGCCGCAAATCACTAATAATATTCCACATTTCCTCGCCAAGAAAGCGAATGGTGATTTCTTTGTCAGAGAAAGAGGTGTAATTATAAGGAATCTCTCTCAAGCGGTTTTTTTGTTGAGCAGGAGCCTTAAGAAAGTCAGTTGATATAGGTGCGTTCATTAAATTTTTATCGTGAAATTAAGGGCAATCATAGCATGTAGCATACTACCTTACAACGCCATCTCATTAGGGTTATTAGCCAAAATATGAGAAAATCTAAAGGTATTATTATTATAAGATCAATATTAAAAGATTAAGTTCATGTTGTGGTTAAAAGCTTTTCACATTATCTTTATGGTTACCTGGTTTGCGGGTCTTTTTTATCTTCCTAGGCTGTTTGTTTACCATGCCATGAGCTCAGACAAAATAAGCCATGAGCGCTTTATTGTTATGGAAAGAAAATTATTCTACGGAATTATGACTCCAGGAGCTTTGTTGACGGTTCTTCTTGGTGTATGGCTTTGGTTGGATTATAACTTTTTTGGTCTATGGCTCTATGTAAAACTGGCTTTAGTTATTATCCTCATAATTTACCACATCACTTGTTTCAAGTATTTAATCGATTTCAAATACAAAAAAAATAAACATTCACATATATTCTATAGATGGTTTAATGAAATCCCTGTAGTTCTTTTAATTGCAATTATTTTGATGGTGGAGCTAAAACCCTTATGAAAAATATCTTAATTTGTGGATCATTAGCATATGACTCGATTATGGTTTTTCAAGACTATTTCAAAGATCATATACTTCCTGAGCAAATACATAAGCTAAGTGTTTCATTCTATGTTCCTGAGCTTAAAAAAAATTTCGGTGGAACAGCGGGAAATATTGCTTACAACCTCTCTCTTCTTAAAACTCCATCTATTATTATGGCTACTGTTGGTGATGACTTTCAACCATACTCTGAGAGGCTTAGCCGAATGGAAATTATTCAAGACTATATCAAGCCTATTCCAAACACAGTAACTGCTCAAGCTTTTATCACCACAGATTTAGATGATAATCAGATTACTGCATTTCACCCTGGAGCTATGGTCGAATCACATCAGAATAAAGTTTCATCAATTGCTGAATCTATCAATATTGCTATTATTGCCCCTGATGGTAAAGATGGTATGACCTCACATGCTCACGATTGTTATGAAAAAAAGATTCCTATTCTATTTGACCCGGGACAGGGATTACCTATGTTTAACAAACAGGAATTGGATATATTTATTCAACAAGCAAGTTACATTGCTCTAAACGAGTATGAGGCTGGTTTGTTAATGAATGTTACTGGTCTTGGAATAAGTCAACTTACATCAAAAGTAGAGGCTCTTATTATTACTAAAGGCTCCCAAGGGTCTGTTGTCTATGCGGACAAAGAATATGTGATTAGCCCAATAAAAGTTGATGCCGCTCTAGATCCCACTGGTTGTGGTGACGCATATCGTGCCGGATTAATTTATGGAATTACCAGCCAATACTCTTGGGAGAAAACCGGTAAACTTGCTTCAATTATGGGCAGTTTAAAAATACAGTCTCAGGGCGGGCAAAATCACCAGCCCAGTATTGAACAGATTGAAAGTCTATTTGGTTCAGGCCTGGAGTAAGTCCCTACTGTCTGCATTAACCGTATATACCTCGTGATTCTCCAAGCAAAGTGCCGTTAATTTTTTCCCCCACACACAGCCACTATCTAGTGAGTAGCCTGATGCATGCTTAACAAAACCAACCGCTGACCAATGCCCGGTAATTAAAGCAACCTCTCTTTTCTCATGTGGAGGAATACTAAACCATGGCTTTAAATTCTCTGGCATTCCCTTAACAGTACCCTTATAACTAAAATCTAATGACTCATCGCTATTAAGGCAACGCATTCGAGTCAAGACATTAACTGTTAACCTATGAATGTCATCCTCCCCTAAACTATTAGCCCACCTATCAGGAAAATTACCGTACATAGAATGTAAAAAGTATTCTGGATTTTTTTTTAAAGCATCAGCAGCTGACTTAGCAAGGGCTATTGCTTGTGAAGTTTTCCAGGATGGTAGTAACCCTGCATGAGTCATGATATGTTTATTATTATGATGAAGCAAAGGGATTGAAATAAGCCAATCAGTGAATACCCTTTTATAGGGTGATGATAAAATACCATCAAATGTGTCGTTTCTTGATACCTTACGGTTTGATAACGCCACAGACAAAAAATGTAGGTCATGATTGCCTAGAACAAGCTTAATATTTTTTTTATTCTTATAGCACCAGTGAATTATTTCAAGTGAATTTAGACCTCGGTTTATCAGGTCCCCTACCAGCCATAATTCATCTGAATTGGTATTAAAAGATATTTTATCTAACAGTGAATTAAAGGTATGAAAGCAGCCTTGCAAGTCACCAACGGCATATGTTGCCATTAAATTTCTTACAAGCTTCCACCTGACTGATTAGCCATCCAAATTACTGCAGCACCTACTTCCTCATCAGACAGCGATGCGTTTCCGCCTTTGGCTGGCATGGTTCGTATGCCGTTAATGGCGTGACTAATAAGCGTTTCTTTCCCTTGGGCAATCCTAGGTGCCCATTGAGCAGAGTCACCAATTTTTGGAGAATTCATCATTCCTGATCCGTGGCACAGAACACAGTTTGCTTGTGCGATTTTTTCACCCGATATGACTGAACTATTTTTTTTCATATCACTTTTCTCTGCAACCTTCACTACAGCAACTGGCTGAACATTCGCCTCCATAGGTTCATTTTCGACAACCATAGAGGATGTATCAGCTGGCTCAGGCTTCGATGTTGCTAAGGTAATGATGATAATTGCACCAACAAAACTTCCCACAACAACGAAAATTGTTTCTAAAAGAGATCTTAATTCACTTTGCTTGCTCATAAAAAATTCCTAACCTTAAAAATTAAATAAATTTAAACTTAAAATAATGATCAATAAGCAGTGCTGTAAAGATCAAACCTAAATACAAAATAGAGTACCTAAAAATTTTCATAGATAGTTTATCAGAATAATTCCGATAGAGGACAACGACATAATAAAGAAATATAGCATTTAAAATAGTAGCAATCACTAGGTAGATGAGGCCTGTCATGCCGACACTGAAGGGCATCATCGTTACAATTACTAAAATAATAGTATATAAAACTATTTGCAATAATGTGAATTGTTCTCCGTGAGTGACTGGGAGCATAGGCATGCCTGCTTTAGCGTACTCCTCTCTTCTATAAAGTGCTAATGCCCAGAAATGTGGTGGGGTCCAACAAAAAATAATTAAGAATAAAATGATTGCTTCTGGAGCTACGTGATTATTTACTGCGGCCCACCCTAATATTGGAGGCATTGCTCCTGAAGCTCCACCAATAACAATATTCATCGGTGTTGCTGGTTTTAGGAAAATTGTATAGATTACCGCATACGCTACGAAAGTTATTAGGGTAAGCCACATCGTTAATGGATTGACCAAGTAAAAAAGGATAACTAGACCAGCTCCTCCTAAAGCGGATGAAAAAATAACAGTCTCTTTTTGTGAAACTTGTCCAGTGGGTAGCGGGCGTCCCCTTGTTCTAGCCATCAACGCATCTATTTTTTCTTCAATCAAACAATTAAAAGCTGCGGCAGCACCACTCACAAAAGCAATACCTACGCTTGAAGCAATAAGTATATCAATTGGCACCATACCGGGTGTAGCTAAAAACATTCCAATGATGGCAGTAAAAACAATAAGTGCCGTCACTCTGGGCTTACATAATGCGTAAAAACTCTTTAGGCTATCTATCGAGCAATATGACTTCGCTGTTTCTGCTTTAATCATGGCTGGGTGTAACTCTTGAATTAATAATAACTAATATTATAACCAAAAGAGCTGCGCCAAGGTTGTGCGCTGTTGCTAAAACTATTGGAAGGTGAAGCAAAAGATTAGCTATACCAATAATGAATTGAATAGCCAAAACAACAAGCAAAAGATTTTTATAGAATCTAATGCCAGGATAAGATCTCAAAAAATACGCCATACCAACCAAATATACTGTGAGCACAATAGCTCCGACTCGATGGACCCACTGAATCGCATGAAGGCCTTCAAGAGAAAGCTGCTGTCCGTCTGGAGCCATTCCTAACTCCCTAAATATAGAAAAGGAATTTTTAAAGTCCATAGCTGGGATAAGTGATCCGTGGCATGTGGGATAATCAGTACAGGCCAATGCAGCATAATTGGTGCTTGTCCAACCGCCAAGTAATATTTGTATGAACAGGAGAAGTAATGATAATCGTATAAAGAACCTTGGAGCAGGGTCTAGCACAGCAGTATTGTTAACAGAGCCCCAATGCCGGTGTGCAATAAAAGTTAATAGGCCAAGGATAGTCATGCCGCCCATCAAATGAAGCGAGACAATAGCTGGCTTTAAAAGCATAGTTACCGTCCACATACCCAAAGCAGCCTGAAAACAAAGAAGGCCAACCAAAAAGAAAGGTATTATTAATGGTACTTTAATCTCATCCCTATTTTTATAAGAAAGAAACGCTATAATAAAAATGATTATACCCAGTATTCCTGCTAGGTAGCGGTGGATCATTTCAATCCAGGCCTTGTCTGTTTCTACTGGGCTGTCAGGAAATGCTTGTTGTGCATTCTCAATAGACTCGATACTTTCAGGGACGGTAAGTGTTCCATAACATCCAGGCCAATCCGGGCAACCTAGCCCTGCATCAGTGAGACGAACATACGCACCAAAAACTACGACACAAAGGGTCAGTATCACGGAAATTAGCACTAATTTTTTATACCAGTTCATATTATATTTATTACCAGGTAGTTATAAGATAAGATAGTTTTCAATTATACAATTAAACACAAACGCTAATGCCTTCAGTATGCTAAAAAAAATATTTATTATTATTCTAATCGGACTAATTATTAGCCTTATTTATATGAGCGCTCAAAAAAAAATAGTTCCCGAAATTAACATGATAACGACCTCTGGGGAAATGTTATCGACCAAAGATTTGCTTGGGAGTGTTTACCTTATCAACTTTTGGGCAACCGATTGTCCCGGATGTATTGAAGAGATGCCAGGCCTCATCAAAACTTTCAATAAATATAAAAACAGTGACTTTACTGTGATTGCAGTTGCAATGTATTACGACCCACCAAACAGAGTTCTTAGTTTTACCGAAAAGAATGATCTGCCATTTCCTGTTGTTCTCGATGTAAACCAAAAAATTATTGAAAATTTTAAAAACATTAAACTAACTCCCACAACTCTTATAGTGAATCACCGCGGAGAAATAGTTAACACCATTATTGGAGTTCTAAATTTTACCGAAATTCATCACGCTTTAGATGAATTACTGCAAAATTCTAAGGCGCAACCCTAATTAACCTTTCAATATCCTTAATGATGCCTTTTGGTGCTGTCTTGTAAGCGTACTTCATAATTAATGAACCATAAGCATCCATAAGATAAATCGCGTTAGAATCAAAATTCTTCACGCTTTTAAGGTTTTTTATTATGGACTCATAAGAAGGGCTTCCTTTGACAATAACCTTTTGATTTTGAAATGAATTTTCATAATCACTCCAGTCAAGCTCTTTATCCACGACCAAAACTCTTTCAACTTTATCTCTATCCTTGCCTACAGCCAATCTTATTTGCCTAAGCTGATAAAGCTTATCCTCACAAGTAAGGTCACATTGATTCGAAACAAGAAAAATTAGTGTCCATTTTTTTTCAAGACTTAAGACCTCACTAGCTCCAATAGCAGTGACTTTTAAATCACCTAGTGGTAAGGGAGGAACAATGAGTTCTCCGTGGTGGATACCTTGAGCATCTCTTTTAAAGTCTGAGTAAAAATTAAGAAACCAAGCCAGTAGGATTGGTAAAAAAAACATTAGGGCTATAGTTACAAGGACTAGACGTCCTTTATTTTGTTGGCTTATCATTTCGTGTTATTCCTAAACGTAAAAAAATTATTAGTAGGGTAAAAGCAAATGCAAACCACTGGAAGGCATAGCCATAGTTTTTTTCAGAATCAGGAACTGGTAATTTAAAATTACTAATATATTCATTATCCATTAGTGGATTAAGGTAAATTATATATGGGAGAAAGTTAGACTGATAAAATTGATTGATTTCATCCAAATCAATTTTTTGAAATCTAGCGAGAGAGGCGTTTATGGGTTCAATATTAGTACCGCCGAGATTTATTCCGGGAACTGGGAGTTTAACAGCATACCCATTTACCGTCGCAACCCCAGATAAATCCTTCACGAGTGGGACTTGTTCTCTGTTCATAAGATTTGGGTGCCATCCACGATTAACAAGCACGCTCATACCGCTCCCTTCTATTGTAAACGGGGTGAGAAGGTTAAATCCAGCTACATGCCTAAAGATTTGGTTATCAAGCATAAGATTGGTGCCACTTTTAAATGAACCTTTCACAGAAACCTTTCTCCATAAGATAGATGTTTGATCATTTAAATCACTGGAAGTATTTAAATTCACTACTTGATCACTTTGTCTTAGCTTATAATTGTTGTTTATTTGTGTTTTTTGATCAGCCCTTTCTAGCTGCCAAAAACCTAATTTGATTAAGCACAAAAAAACTATGAAAAAAGCTATTGATGGTAGAAGTCTGAAATTAAATTGTAATTGTTTCATAGGTGGTAAGGTTTTACTTTAAATTAAAGGGTCTAATTATGGACATGACACAAGTATTTAAGTTTATCGTAATATTTATTTTATTATTGATTCTTCTTTCACTTACCAAGGGATTTCATTTTTTAATGAAAGACAGAGATCAATCGAAAAAGATGGTCGTTACTTTGAGTATAAGGATTGGATTGTCTGTGTTTTTATTTATACTTATGTTTTTTGGATATTATATGGGTTGGGTTACACCAAACCTTTAATCAAAAAACGCTACCTAGGTAGCGTTTTTTAAATATTAAATCCAGTATACAAAAATAAACAAACCCAGCCAGACTACATCAACAAAATGCCAGTACCATGCAACAGCTTCGAATGCAAAATGATCTTTTTTGCTAAAATGACCTTTCAATGATCTAAACATAATAACCGCTAACATAATCGCACCCATGGTTACATGAAATCCATGAAAACCAGTGAGCAAATAAAAGGTGGATCCATAAATACCTGAGTTAGGAGTAATTCCTAAATCATTAATGGCATGCATATATTCTTCGGCTTGGAAAAATACAAAAATAAAACCCAATGCTACAGTTGCGAACAACCAAAATACCAGCGCCTTTCTTTTTCTTTCTTTTAGAGCCCAGTGAGCAATAGTTACCGTTACCCCACTTAACAAGAGAAGGGCGGTATTTACTGCTGGTATTCCAAATGCAGGGATTACCTCAGTGAATTGACTGAATGCTTGCCCGCCGCCCAATGCATTTGAGGGATCAGGCATTACGTTCGTGGGCCATACCGCTTGAAACGATGACCAAAGGAACTCATGAGTTCCATTAACTCCTCCATTACCTTCACCGCTTAACCATGGAATAGAATACATTCTTGCATAAAAAAGTGCTCCAAAAAAGGCAGCAAAAAACATTACTTCAGATAAAATAAACCAACCCATACCCATACGAAAACTTACATCTACTTGTTTATTGTAGTTTCCTGCCCTACTTTCAGATATAACATCTGAAAACCAACCAACAAACATATAGATTAGAGCTAAAATACCAAGTCCGAAGACATAATTAGCCCCTGCTGAATGGTTAAAAAGCATTGCCGACCCAAGAAAAAAGGTGAATACAGACAATGTAGCGACGATTGGCCACTTACTTCCATGAGGAACATAATAAAGATCTTTGCTTGCCATAATATACTTCCTATCCTAAAAAAAATTAATTACGAGTCGCCCGGTAGGGTCCTAAAAAAAGTATATGACAATGTTATATCGTCTACTCCATCAGGCAGATCCTTGTCGACTTCAAACCTTACAAGCATTTCTTTTGTCTCACCAGCTTTTAAGAGCTGATTTACAAAACAAAAACATTCTGACTTCATAAAATATAGCGAAGCCACAGATGGTGAAACACTTGGTATTGCTTGCCCTACTACATCTTCAAAGTATTTGTTATGCACAATGTAGGTGGCCTCATAAAAGTTACCGGGCTGAACTTGCATATTTCGCTCTTTCGGCTTCAGCGTCCAAGGAAGATCACCATTTATATTGGCATCAAATCGAACCTTTACCCATCGGTCTGATGGATATTGTTTCTGATTTGCATTTTCCACTACTCTTTGTGTTTTTCCATTAATTCCGGTTAATTTACAAAAAACGTCATACAGGGGAACCAATGCATATCCAAATCCGAACATCACAACAGTAAAAAAAAATAAACTTAAGGTTGTTTTCTTTATTTTCTTTTTATCAAACATTTAAACAAAATGCTGGTAAAAGAAAAAAAACATATAAACTGACCCTGCAACTACTCCAATGATTGTCGCCAATCTTTTATTTTTACTTTTCAGGTCTTTAGCCTTTGTATCAATCTTTGCCATTAGATTAATGGTCAATTAGTGCTCGAGCATTGCTTTAGTTAGCTTAGGCGGTGTTTCAAAAGTATGATGCGGAGCAGGAGAAGGGACTGACCATTCCAAACCTTTCGCACCCTCCCAAGAAAGAGCCTTTGCTTTTTTACCACCCAGCGCGCACTTGATAACAATATAGACAAACAGTAACTGAGTTAATCCGTATGCAAAACCACCTATACTTGAAATCATATTGAAATCAGCAAATTGAATATTGTAATCAGGAATTCTTCTAGGCATTCCTGCTAAACCAAGGAAATGCTGAGGGAAGAATAAAACATTTGCTGTGATAGTTGATAACCAGAAATGTATTTTTCCTAGTCTTTCGTCGTACATATGGCCAGTCCATTTAGGTAGCCAGTAGTATACTGCAGCCATGAGTGAGAAAACAGCACCAGTTAACAGTACGTAATGAAAGTGAGCAACAACGAAATAAGTATCGTGGTATTGGAAATCTACCGGTGTTATACCAAGCATAAGTCCAGAAAAACCACCAATAGTAAACAAAATAACAAATGCTATTGAAAATAGCATTGGCGTCTCAAATGTCATAGCCCCTTTCCACATAGTTGCCATCCAGTTAAATACTTTAACTCCTGTTGGTACCGCAATAAGCATGGTCGCATACATAAAAAATAGCTCCCCCTTGACAGGAAGACCAACAGTAAACATATGGTGGGCCCAAACAAAAAACGATAAAATCGCAATTGAGGCTGTTGCATAAACCATTGAAGCGTAACCAAATAATGGCTTTCTAGCAAAGGCAGGAATGATTTGTGAAACTATTCCAAAGGCTGGTAGGGCTAAAATATAGACTTCTGGGTGGCCAAAGAACCAAAATATATGCTGAAATAAAACTGGGTCACCTCCTCCGGCCGCATTAAAGAAGCTGGTTCCAAAATACTTATCAGTCAGCAACATTGTTACTCCACCGGCGAGAACAGGCAGAGAAGCTACTAGTAGGAAAGAAGTGATCACCCATGTCCAAACAAATAAAGGCATTTTCATCAAAGTCATGCCAGGGGCCCGCATATTAAATACCGTTACGATAATATTGATCGCTCCCATAATGGAAGATATACCCAGGAAATGAATAGCTAGAATTAAGAATGGAAATGCTGCTCCTGTTTGAAGAACTAGCGGTGGATACATAGTCCAACCACCTGCAGGACCTCCGCCCTCCATAAATAATGTGCTAATTAACAAAGCAAATGCAAATGGTAGTATCCAAAAACTCATATTATTCATTCTTGGTAGGGCCATGTCTGGCGCTCCAATCATTAGAGGAATCATCCAGTTAGCGAGCCCAACACCCGCAGGCATAACAGCGCCAAAAATCATAATCAGTGCATGAACAGTTACCATAGAATTATAAAATTGAGGGTCAACAAACTGAAGTCCAGGCTGAAATAACTCAGCACGGATGATCATAGCCATTGATCCACCAACAAAAAACATTGTTAACGCGAATATTAAATATAGCGTACCAATATCTTTATGGTTGGTTGAAAAAAACCATCTTTTTAAACCCGTTGGTTTATGGTCATGATCGTGATCATTTGCTTGTGTAACAGTGCTCATAGATTAATTCCTATATATTAAAGTTTATTAGATCTTGCTTCGGCAACCTCTTTCGCCTGGACAATATCACCAGTATCGTTGCCCCAAGCATTTCTTTCATAAGTAGTTACTGCTGCTATTTCTACATCTGAGAGTTGCTCACCATAAGCTGGCATTATTCCCTTGCCATAAATAATTTGAAGTATATGGCCAAGCCTCTTAGCCGGCTCTGTAGCCATAGGGCTTCCAGCAAGCGCAGGAAATGCTCCCTTTAAACCTTGGCCGTTAGCTTGATGGCACATTAAACATTGGGCCTTATAGACAGTCTCGCCTTTTGTCATCAATTCTTGCATAGTTAAAACCATATCGCTGGTATTTTTTTTAGCCTCCTGTTCAGCTTTCATATCAGCTACCCACATTTTATATTCATCCATGGGAACAGCATTAACTACAATCGGCATATATCCATGTCCTTTACCGCAAATCTCTGTACATTGGCCACGATACACTCCTGGTTTTTCAATTATCGCCCAGTTATCATTTATAAACCCTGGTATTGCGTCCCTCTTCCAACCTAAATCTGGTACCCACCACGCGTGAATTACGTCATTTGCGGTCGTAAGAATCCTGATTTTTGTATTTATCGGTAAAACAATAGGGTTATCCACATTGAGCAAGTAATTCTCTGTTTCCATTGGGTTTAAACCTGAATCTAACTGACTAACTTCTGAGCTCTCCGCATCCAGCGCACTAAAAATAGTTAAATCTTCATCCAAGTAATCGTACTTCCACTTCCACTGATAACCGGTAGCTTTTAGTGTAATCTGTGCTTCTGAAGTATCATGCATCTTGATAAGTAATGTTGTAGCTGGAATAGCCAGCGAAATAATAATTGCCAATGGAATAATTGTCCAAATAACCTCCACTGTAGTGCTGTGGGAAAAAGTTGCTGGCTTAACCCCTTTAGATTTTCTGTGGTGAAATATAGACCAAAACATAATTCCGAATACAACAATTCCAATAACTGTAACTATCCACAAGGAGAGCATATGAAGGTCATATATCTCATTACTGATTGAGGTAGCGCCTTGTCTCAAATTTAAATTCCAATCTGCAGCTGCAGATAATGGGAGTAGAGTTAGGGCAGCTATAATTTTTTTCAAAATTGGTTTCAATTTATAATTTACCTTTCGTGTATTTTAATCTTAAATTTTTATAAGGATAAAAATCTTCTCGGATATTATCAGTATGAATAAATAATTTCAATAGGATTAAACCATTAATGTAACAATTATGTAACAAACTGACAAGCAGTTCACTGAAGGTTTGTTTTAATCTTATAATAAAATATTTAATAAATTTTTATATTCACTTTGTTGACGTCAAAACAACTAAAAAGTTTTCAGTAAATTAAATAAAACCTTTCTATCTTTCTCATTGATTCTTTGTGCTATTTGAATTTTTTTGCCAGATTTTGCGATTGATATTTCTGAATGTTGAGTCTTCGTTGAAGGTTTAAATGAAAATGAAGACCATTCTCGAACAAAATTAAATTGGTTAACTTTTTTTCCATTAACAAACTCAACCTTTATTTCATGCTTATCAACGGTAACTCTCTCAAAATATGAGCTCTTAAGGGCAGTTATATATAAGGCATAGCCTAAAAATAAAACCTCAACACCATAAAAAGGTATCGCAAGATACACATTAAACATACTTAGAAATAAAGCAATTATTAATATAAAGATTGCAAATGCTAAATAAATTTTTTTAATCAACCGCCATGGCATTGCAGGGTTTGGTCTAATTAAGACTTCATGCTCTGCTTTGCTTAATTGTTTATGCTCAACCATATAATATATAATTACGTGTTATAGAATTGGTGCCGAGAGTCGGAATCGAACCGACACGCTATTGCTAGCGCGGGATTTTGAATCCCGTGCGTCTACCAGTTCCGCCATCCCGGCATGAAATGACTAAGCATTATAACCAAGTAAATGCACAATGAGAATTGAAGAATTTAATTATATTTTACCGGATGAACTAATTGCACAGTCCCCCCTTAAAAATAGGGGAGATAGTCGCTTGCTAGTTGCCAATCCTGTAGGTAAAAAAATATCTGATTCCTATTTTAAAAATTTCACAGCGCTACTGAAAAAAAATGATTTGGTTATCTTTAACGATACCAGAGTAATTAAGGCAAGAATATTTGGTACAAAGACGACTGGTGGCAAGGTAGAGCTTCTTATAGAAAGAATTTTAAATAATCATACTGCGACCGCATTAATTAGAACATCTAAACGTATTGACATCGGTCTTACAATAGCGATCGACTGTATTAGCTCTATTAAAGTTATTTCGCGAAATAATAATTTATTCGAAATACAGTTATTAGGCGGTTCGTTTTATGATCTCCTTGAAAAACATGGTCATGTTCCTCTTCCTCCCTATATTGAAAGAAATGATGAAGATGATGATGAAATAAGGTACCAAACTGTATTTGCAAAAGAGGCTGGAGCTGTAGCTGCCCCTACCGCTGGGCTGCATTTTTCCGAACAAGATTTGAGGGGTATGGATAAAAAAGGAATTGCTACGGCTTTTATTACTTTGCATGTAGGGTCTGGAACATTCCAACCCATTAAGACTGAAGATATTAATCAGCACATTATGCACCAAGAAATCTATAATATTCCCAAAAGCATTATTAAGAAAATTGCGGAAACTAAAGCTAAGAATGGAAGAATTGTAGCTATAGGAACAACGGTCTTGCGAGCTCTTGAAAGCGCCTACGAAGAAGATATTATTAAAACAGGTTACAATGAAACGGGTATATTTATTAAACCGGGCTTTAACTTTAAAGTTGTTGATGCATTGTTCACTAACTTTCATCTTCCTAAAAGCACACTTTTAATGCTTGTATCAGCTTTTGCAGGGAGTAAATTTATCAAAGCTATATACCGACATGCTGTACATAATAAATATCGTTTCTTTAGCTATGGTGACGCAATGTTTATTGAACAAAAAGTGAAAAATCAGGACGAACAAGTCTAACCCAGGGAAAACAAATCAAATGAAATTTAAAATTATACTTTTTATTATTCTTAGTGCTCTATCGCATGCGGCTTTCAGTGAAATTCTTATGGAGGCTGAACTTGCAGTCAAAATTTCATTGAAGAAAAAACCTACTACAAGACCCCAAACAATTGCATTTATTGGGGCCGAAAAAAAGTATTATATTGCGGATGGTGGTTTAGCTCCTTTAGGATCAGCCTATGAAGCACCCATATCAAAGTCGCTGATTCATACCTATGACGACCAAGGTAATTATCTTGACTCCACGAGAGCTGGTTTTGATAATCGGTCTATTTATTACAACGAGAAAACATTTCAGCTAGAGACAATTACTTATAATGTTTCAAGCCAAGCAGGATTTGCACCAATGACTGGTATCTTTTCATTAAGCCTTAATGATAAAGGGTTGTTAACTGGAAAATCTGGTGTAATTTCAAATTTTGCACCGGCTTTTGGGAGCGCATCTACAATGCCAACATTTGATGCAAAAAATAATGTGTACTATGCTAAACAAGAAAGAACTAATGAGGTTTTTGTGGTTGATGCTAAAGATTTTCAGTTAAAAAATACCATTAAATTAGATTTTAAAAGCCCCGGCGTTGAGCATCATGATGTTGCTGCAAGCTTTATTGCATTTACGAATAAAAAGGATGCTGAATTTATATTGTTGGATGTAGACCATAAGCGTTTTTTAATCTACGACATTAAAGGTCAGTACAAAGGTGCGTCAACGCTTCCGGCTGGCCTAAAAATTAGATCTAAGAACCACTTCAATGGTTTAGGCTACAGTAATGAGCTATTCTTCATATACATTGACTCTGAAAATGAATTTGGTACCTACCAAGGTTACAAGGTTTTAAACTGATTTTAAATGCCTTATTAGATCATTGCTAGCTATCATTTCCGCATCTGTTTTAGACCTATTTTTATACTCATATTTATTTTCATTAAGGGTGTTTTCACTAACTGTGATGCGATGTGGTATTCCGATGAGCTCTGCCTCGCTAAACATTATCCCAGGCCTCAACCCTCTGTCATCTAAAAGAACATCATATCCCTCTGCAATTAATAATTGATATAAATCGTCTACACCCTCTTTTACCGATGAACTTTTATCGTACCCAATTGGTGTGATAATGACTTCAAAGGGCGCCATAGACTCGGGGAAAATAATACCTTTGTCATCATGATTTTGCTCAATGGCTGCAGCAATTATGCGTGAAACTCCAATACCATAGCAACCCATAATCATAGGTGATGGCTTACCTGATTGATTAATAAATGTTGCTTTCATTGCCTCAGAATACTTAGTTCCTAGCTGAAATATATGGCCTACCTCTATACCTCTGCATGTTTTCAAATTTCTCTTGTCTGGATGATCTTTTGCTACTTCAATGTTTGCAGCAAAGTCAGAATGCTCATCATAAACAATTTCGTCTTCTCCAGAGTCTGCTAAGACATGAAATTCATGAGATCCATCCCCGCCAATAGCCCCGTTATCTGCCTGCACTGCTCGAAAAATTAATCCCAGTTTAGTGAAAATAGCGTTGTAAGCTTTAAACATTAAATCATATGTATGCTTTAGGGACTCAATATCGGCATGAAAGGAATAGGCGTCCTTCATTAAAAACTCCCTAGCTCTCATAACGCCAAATCTTGGCCTAATTTCATCGCGGAATTTCATTTGTATTTGATAGAAATTCATAGGCAGCTGCTTATAGCTATTTAATTCATTTCTTACTAAGTCGGTAATGACCTCCTCATGAGTTGGTCCAAAGCAAAAAGGGCGGTCATGTCTATCACTGATTTTTAACATCTGAGGACCAAACAGTTCCCATCTCCCTGTCTCTTCCCATAATTCTGCTGGCTGGATGGCAGGCATAAGTAGCTCAACCGCTCCTGCTTGCTGCATTTCTTCTCGAATGGTATTTTCAATCTTTTTTAAAACTCTAAGCCCCATGGGCATCCAGGTATAGAGTCCCGATCCGAGTTTTTTTATTAACCCTGCTCGGATCATAAGTTTGTGACTGGTCAGCTCTGCCTCAGCAGGGGCTTCCTTGAAGGTAGAAATATAAAATTTAGATGCTTTCATTGTTTGTCGTCGCTTTTTATTTTTTTTCCAGATTGTGAAATAACACCTGCATATCTTCCCATAAAATCGCCTTCTTCTTTGGGTTTTTAATCATTTCATCCAATGATACTTTGGATTTAATTATAGTTGAAGAATGGTATGTTTCAATAAAACCATTTAAAGAATAAGACAGCTCATCGATTGCCAATAAAATATAGTTAGGGTTGGTCCCAAGGTCAATTGAGCTGGTATTTATATTTCTCGAAATCTTAAAAGTGTCATTTTTCTTTTGGGCAATTGAGCTTATATATTTAGTAATACTCTGAAAGAGATTTTTTTTACCTATAATTTCACTGTCTTCAGTTATAGCCAAGATTAAAAATGAGTTTCTAGTTTGAGTGTGCTCAAACTCTTGGAAAAAAGCCATCGTATTTGTTGGATTATTTTGCTCTTCTCGCTCTTTCCATAGAGGATTTAAACCTAATTCCTCATAAATTAATGCTTTGCTTATCTCGTTGATCATAGCTCCAGCCCCATCAAAATTCCATTCTCTGTTCCATTAAGTGTTTTATAGTAATTATTTCTGACGCCAAGCTCGTTAAATCCATTTTTCTCATAAAGCTTAATAGCTTTTATATTTGAGACTCTAACCTCTAAAAAAATACTAGCGACATAAAGGCTTTTACTTAAATCTTTTAGATGATTTATAAGGTAATGGCCAAGGCCTTTGTTCTGTTCGCATTTCTTAATCGCAATGTTTAAAATCTGGCATTCATCTGAGGCTAACAATGCAATATAGTAGCCAACAATCATGTCATCCAAAAAAAACACTTTAAAAATATTTTTTGCGGCTAATGCATCCTGAAAGTTCTGGATTGTCCATGGACTAAAATGGACATCTTTTTCAATGTTAACAACGATAGCAAGATCGCCAAATTCAGCATCCCTTTCTCCTAATGGATCACTCATCGCTTCTGGTTTTTCTCTCTCTCGACAATAGTATCAGCTACTTTATTTCTGATATACATAGGTTTAGCATTCCGCAAATCAAACTCATCGCCAAATCTATCTTGGGCTAACCTTGCAATTATTCCCGCCAAAGCAAGATCTTCTTCAATAAATTTTGGACTTAACTCACCGTATTTCAATTTTAATGCTTCGCAATAAGTTTTTACGGCTGATCCTATAATTATTGGCTTCTCAAGCCCTGAAAAAGGGAGAGAATGCGGATCATGCACCTCAAATTCATTTAGTTGTTTAAGGATGCCTCCAACAGATTCAAACATTCCCACATACAATTGCTTCATTCTGGCGTCGATACAGCATATTGTATTTTTATTAGGGTGAATAGCTGCTAACGCTTCCAAAGAGCTTACCCCTACAATTGGAATATTTTTGGCAAATGCAATGCCGTAGGCTATTCCTGAGGCCACTCTTACTCCACTAAAAGAACCAGGGCCAGAACAAAAAGCGATGCCTTTAATATCATCAAAAGATAAACCTGAATCTTTAATAAGCAGTTCAATTTCAATGATTATTTTTTCAGAATTCTCCCTGCTCCCCTCAAAGATTTTTTCCTTAAGGTCGCTGTTACACAAAAGTGCTATTGAAAATAAAGGTCCCGATGTGTCTAACGATAGAATCATGTCAATAGTAATTATAAGCTTTTTAAAAAATCCGTAACATCTAATTCATTTCTCGTTCTTTTAAAATCTGGGAGACTTCTCCATATTCTCTTGCCGTAAGGTTTGTCTATGATTCTTGGGTCACATATCATCAACACGCCCTTATCAATCTCATCGCGAATAAGTCTTCCAGCGCCTTGCTTTAACGAAATAATGGCTTGAGGCAATTGAAAGCTCATAAATGGGTTTTCTCCAAGAGCCTTTAAGCGATTAATTCTTGATTCAAAGACCGGGTCGCCGGGTGACTGGAATGGAAGTTTGTCGATAATTACCAATGAAAGCGAAGGTCCCCTGACATCTATACCCTCCCAAAAACTCATAGATCCAATCAGTACAGCATTGCCATATGATTTGAAACGCTCTATCAATGTTCTTTTAGAGTCTTCTCCTTGAGTTAAAATAGGAAAATTAATATCGTGCTCTTCAAATTCAGATTTTAATAGTGCAGATATTTCTCGCATTGATTTTAAACTTGTAGAAAGAATAAAAGTCCTGCCTTTTGCAGCTTGAATTAATGGATAAGTTTTTTTAATTATTGTTAAGTTAAAAATAGAAGAATTAGGATCCGGCATATTGTTTGGAACATACAAGCATGCATTGTTTTTAAAATCAAAAGGGCTATTTAGCTTTTTTGACGTCGCATCCGATAAACCCATTAAATTCTTGAAAAAATCGAAGCTGTCATTAACCGCTAGGGTCGCTGACGTAAAGATCCAGGATATTTTATTTTGCTTTCTAAACCTTCCAAAACCCTCTGCAATTGAAAAGGGAGTCATATTGAACTGGATAGACTTGGAAAAAATATCCAGCCAATAGACATACTGATCATTTTTTTCCTTAAGCCAATGGCTTAATTTTTCTAGAATCCCTTCGTACCTCTCCATAATCTTTTTTTGTTCTGGGCTTTGGTCGTCCAATAAAGAAAAAATTTTTCCCAGTTGCTCGAACGAAGAATGGATGGATTGAAGTTTTTCAGTAAACTCATCAATATTGGTAATTTTCTCAAAAGTTACTCTTTCACTGCTTGACCCAAACTCTAATCTTAAATGCTTAATCTCTTCTTGGACACCTGATGCAATATCAATTAATTTTTTTTGATTTTTCCCTAATTTATCGTAAAGTAATTGTGCGTCTTGCATTAAATAAATTAGTTCATTGGTAGAAAAATTATTGCCAAAAAAGATGGAGGCAATATCCGGAACTTGGTGAGCCTCGTCAAAGATAACAGTATCTGCTTTTGGAAGAATTTCTGAAATATCTTCATCTTTGAGCATAAAGTCAGCAAAGAATAAATGGTGGTTAACAATCACCACTTCTGCATTCAAGGCTTCTTTTCTCGCTTTTAATAAGAAACAGCTCTTTGCGAATTCACAACCTTGACCCAAGCAATTATCTGCAGTTGAAGTAACCATAGGCCATATGGTTGAAAACTCAGGAACATTTTCAACCTCAGATATTTCTCCACTATTAGAGTGATCTGAGAATTGTTTGATTTTCTCAAGATAAGCACCGTCCTCTTTATTTGCAAATTGGCCTCCCTGAATAGAATCGTCCAGTCTTAGCTGGCATACATAGTTAGCTCTGCCTTTTAATAGATTGACCTTGATGGGTATTTTTAGAGCTTCTCGTATTTTTGGTATATCTTTATTGAAGAGTTGGTCTTGCAAATTTTTTGTCGCAGTTGAAATAATAACCTTCCCCCCCGCCGCTAATGCTGGTGCTAAGTAAGCAAAGGTTTTTCCAATTCCTGTGCCAGCTTCGACAACCAAAGGCTCTTGATTCGTAATTGCAGCATCAACCATTTGTGACATTTCGACCTGACTTGGCCTTATATGATAGCCCTCAATTACCTCGCTTAATGGCCCATTTACGTCAAAAAATTCGGTAATTGTAGATTTGACCATTTATTCGGTACCCGGATCATTGTGACCCAAACCTCTTGAAGGGTCTATTAAGTCTCTTATTCGTTTTTTTATATTTTTTATTTCAATAAACCCACCTTCTTCAAGCCTAGAAAAAACTAATTGGTCATTACACCAAATTTCAAACTTTCCTGAATCACTTGGAACTAAATTCAGAGAAAAGATGTCATTAGGGAAAGTATTAATAAGTTCTTGTGCCATCCATGACGCTCGGGCAAGCCACCCGCATTTTGTGCAAAAATAGATTTTAATTATATTTTTCATTGGTTTCATAGGTGAATTTAAATTCTAATTTTACTGAGCCCAGTTATGAGGTATATTCTTACTAATGATTTCTTATATCAAACTTTAAAAAAGAAAAAATATGCGCTCAAAATTTGAAAAAGTAACACTTATTTTTATAGGATTATTTCTTGGCCTATTAATTAGCGTCAATTTACCAGTCTTTGCAGACAAAACCAAATCCTCTGAACTTCCCATCGAGGACCTTAGAACTTTTGCCGAGGTTTTTGGAAAAATTAAAACAGACTATGTAGAGGTTGTTGAAGATAAAAAGTTGTTAAGTGAGGCCTTAAGTGGAATGTTATCTGGACTGGACCCTCATTCTACTTATTTAGATTTAGATCATTTTAAGGATTTACAGCAAGGTACCGCAGGGGAGTTTGGCGGCCTAGGTATCGAAGTCGGCATGGAAGATGGGTTTGTGAAGGTTATATCTCCGATCGAGGATACACCCGCATACGATGCTGGGTTAAAGAGTGGTGATTTAATTACGAAGCTTGATGAAACCCAAGTTAAAGGCTTGGGCCTTAATGATGCTGTTAAATTAATGCGAGGAAAGCCAGGCACCGCAATTAACCTTCAGGTGCTACGAAAAGGAGTTGATACTCCAATTAATATTAAAATTGTAAGAGCACAAATAAAAACTAAAAGTGTTAAGTCCAAAATGATTGAGCCAAATTATGGTTATGTCAGAGTCACTCAATTCCAAGAGAGGACAGGAGAGGATTTGGCGGCAGCCTTGCAGAAGTTGTGGAAAGAAAATAAGCACCCGCTCAATGGTCTAATTCTTGATATGCGCAATAACCCTGGAGGACTTTTAAATTCTGCTGTTGCTGTTTCAGCTGCGTTTCTAAATGAGGGAGATTTAGTAGTGTATACAGAAGGAAGGGCTGCTGATTCTAAGATGCATCTGACTACAATCCCAGAAAATTTCATTAGGAATAACCCGCAAAAAAATAACTATATTAAGAAATTACCAAAAGATTATAAAAATACACCATTGGTGGTTTTGGTCAATAATGGCTCTGCTTCAGCATCAGAAATTGTTGCAGGAGCCCTACAGGATCACAAAAGAGCACTTATAGTAGGGACGAGGAGTTTTGGTAAAGGATCAGTTCAAAGCATATTACCAATGAATAATGGGACAGCTATCAAGCTTACAACAGCTAGATACTTCACTCCTAACGGAAGATCAATTCAAGCAAAGGGTATAGATCCAGACATAATTATCGAGGATGGAAATGAGAGTATTCCTGTTATGCGTGAAGCTGATTTAACTAACCGACTTTCAAATCCCGAAGAAAAAGAACTAGCACCATCTGAGGATCAATCAAAGAATAAACCAACAAGCGATGGGGGTGAAGCATTAAGAAATTACAAGCCCATTGAGTTAGGTGGTGAAGATGATAAGCAATATGCTGAGGCGATAAAAATTCTTAAAGATATTGATCGTTATCAAAAAAATTAATGGGGTCTTTAATCCAATTGTAAAATATTAATTATGATTGATAAAGTATTAATTGAAATTGATAGGGCTCTTAAAACGCTTACACTTGAGCCCACTGAAAAAAGAGTCCGCCCCGATGCCTCTATCCAAGAAAACAGCTCGCTTTCTAATCCCAATAAAAAAATTAACGCACAGTATATGAGAGTAAATCATTCAGGTGAAATATGTGCTCAAGGCCTTTACCGAGGTCAGCTTTTTTTTAATAGGAACACCCTTATTAAAAGTGAATTAGAAAAAGCAGCTGATGAAGAGGCTGATCACCTTGCATGGTGCAACAAAAGAATTGAAGAGTTAGGGGGGAAAACCAGCAAACTTAACCCTGTCCTATATGCTAGTTCTTTTATTATTGGGGCATTTAATAGCTTTGTAGACGAAAAGTCTAATCTTGGATTTCTAGCTGAAACAGAAAAACAGGTAGCATTACATTTAACCCGTCATCTAGGCCGGGTAGACAAAAACGATATAAAAACTATTCATATATTGAAAGCTATGAAAGCTGATGAAGAAGGTCATGAAAGCTCAGCAATAGCAATGGGAGCCAAAGAGCTGAATCCATTAGCAAAAAAAATTATGGGAAAAGCTTCAAAATTGATGACAAAAACTACTTTTTATATATGATGAGAGCATGCAAAAATTTAAAGATATATTAGAAACGCTAGACGATGCAAGTCATGTCAAAAAAATTCAACTATTTGATAAAGAAAAAAATTTAGTATCTACTATTGAAAGTAAGCCCGGTACTCTTGGCTCCATTCGTGTTTACCATCATTTGTGGAAAACTTTTGGCATGATAGATATAAATGCAGCTATTGAAGGAGTTGATCTCTATTCAGAGCATGCTGAAAATGCTCAAGATAACCCTGGAAGACATCCTAATATAGACATCCTAATGAATGTAATTGAAAACGAAGAGGTCTTGTCTGTAAAAATAATTAAGTAGTTTTTTGTTGTTTAGTTATTCTGAAGTCATGGGTTATTTCAACACTTTTACTCAGCATAATAGTTGCAGAACAATATTTTTCGGCTGAAAGTCGAATTGCTCTTTCAACAGAACCTTCATCCAAATCATTGCCCTCTATCATAAATCTTATGTGAATTTTTGTAAAAACCTTAGGTGCCTTGTTTGCTCTTTCAGCACTTATAAGTGCCTCACAACTCTTAATAGATTGCCTAGATTTCTTCAATATGGTGACTACATCGAATGAAGTGCAGCCTGCCATACCTAATAGTATTAATTCCATTGGTCTCATGCCCTTATTTTCACCGCCCAACTCATTTGGCCCATCCATCATTACTTGGTGTCCCGAATCAGATTCGCCGCGAAAATTTACCTGGTCAATCCATTTAACTTTAGCTTCCATTTATTGAATTCCAAGAAGTTCCACATCGAAAATTAGATCTGCATTTGGAGGGATAACATTCCCCGCCCCTCTTGAGCCATAACCCATATCTGATGGAATGATTATAGTTCTTGAACCACCGATCTTCATTCCGGCAAATCCTTGGTCCCAACCCTTAATAACCTGACCAACTCCTAAAACAAAAGTGAATGGCTCGCCCCTATCCTTTGAACTATCAAATTTATTCCCTTTTTTTCCGCTACCATTCACGTCGTATATCCAACCGGTATAGTGAACAGTCACAGTCAGGCCTTTTTCTGCTTCACGCCCTTCTCCAACCTTAATATCATTTATTATGAATTCAGTCATTATATTTTCCTTTTTTTTAATTTCGTCTAGTTTGATTTCGATCGCACTAATCAGACTAGTATTTAGTAGAAATATTACAGTCATTAAAAATTTTATCTTCATAGCTGCTCTCCTATTAATTTCTAATAATTCAACCCTATTAAATCATCAATAAAAGGCTGTGCTTTTTTTGCATTTTTTCCGTTCATAATAAAAACAAAGGAATGCATGTCACCATCATTGTTTAAAAAAAATCCCGCGATACCAACAACATCCTTCAACGAACCTGTTTTAAAGTGTCCTTTTTGCTTGAATTTTTTTGATTGCATTCTATCTCTAAGAGTTCCGTCTATTGAGGCTATTGGAAATGAAGCAATTATTTCTGGCATCAAAGGATCATTGTATATTTTTTGAAGGATTTGCAACAGTTGATTTGGGCTTATTTTTATATCTCTTGACAGTCCCGCTCCATTATCTACATAAAAATTTTCAAATGTCATTTCCTTTTGACTCAACCAACTGTTTACATAGCCATTAACCATGTCTTCAGTTGGTCTTTCGCCGGTCACTTCTTTAATAATAGTCAACATTAAGTTTCTTGCCATTAAATTTAGGCTAAATTTATTGATATCTCTTATAAGCTCACTAACAGGCTTTGAGTGATGCGTGCTTATTACTATTGCATTAGTTGGCTCCTCAAAGTTTTTTTTCATAATCCCGCTATATAATCCACCATTTCTTTGCCATATATCTTTAAAGTTTTCATGGAAATAAACCGAATTGTCGAGCAAGGCTAGATCGATCTCTTTGCCAACACATCGATCGCTAAAGCTGCCCTTAAATTCTATAGTTTCAGAGTCTATTTTATCTACCCCTAGGGTTGACTTCCAGTTAGCGCAGGAGCGATTTGTTTTTTTTAGGTTATTGATAATTGTTAACTTACTTAAATTGGGTTCGGAAATGATTTTAATTATATTTTTATCTATATTAAATTTAAAGTTAATGGTATTGCTTTGTACGCTTATTGGACTTGGGAGAACGTTGTAGGCTCTATAAGGATTATCATCAAAATTTATGTCTTTGGGCATAACTCCAAAAAAACTATAATCTAATACCAAGTTACCAGTAATCTTTTTTATTCCCAATCTTTGTACTTCTCTAATCATTTTTTCAAGATCCGCAATAGAAAAAGATGCGTCACCAGTTCCCCTAAAAATTAAATCCCCTTTCAAAATGTCTTTATCTACTTTTCCAGTATATAAAAATTCAGATCGCCATTTATAACTTGGGCCTAAGTCCTTCAAAGCAATATAAGTAGTAAAAATCTTAACTAATGAGGCTGTATTAAATGATTTTTCTGCGTTATGGATGATAGGTTTTTTTGTTTTATTGGATAAATTTTGAATAGCAAAACCATAATTCGCCTCATTAAAGCGATACTTTTGACTGAGACTTTTAAATTTTTCAGGCAGATCTGCATAAAGATTTGTTGAAAAAAGGATAAAGAGGCCTATCGAAAAAATAACAGTTCTAAGCATGGCGCTTGATTGCTTCTTCAGAAGTTTTTATCATGTGTCGCATTTCTAAATCATTGATTGTATAGGGTGGCATAAAATAAATAGTTCTATTTATTGGTCTAATAAAAAGACCATTATCTACGCAAGACTGAACTACTTTTTGAATGTTAACTTGACTGTTAAGCTCAAAAGCCCAAATCATACCAATGTTTCTAAGCTGGCTGATAGGTAGGTCTTTGTGGTTTTCTATTAGCTTGTTAATTTTTTTTGCCTTAATTGCATTGTTGCCGATCACATCATTATTCTTAAAGATTGATAAGGTTCCGAGTGCGGCGCTACACGCTAAAGGATTGCCTGTATAACTATGAGAATGAAGGAATCCCTTTCTTACATCTCGATGATAAAAAGAATCGTAAATTTTATCTCTTGTTAATGTGACTGAAAGTGGAAGATAACCACCTGTAAGACCCTTTGAAAGACATAAGAAGTCGGGTGTTATATCTGCATATTGATGGGCAAATAACTTCCCCGTTCTCCCAAAACCGACGGCAATTTCATCCACAATCATATGGATGCCATACTCGTCACAAAGCTTTCTAATATCTTGTAAATAATTCTTGTCATAAATGCCCATACCTGAAGCACACTGGACCAAAGGTTCTAAAATAAAACTTGAAATTATATGGGCTTTTTGTTCAAAAAGTTCTCTTACTTTCTCGACTTTGGCCGATGTAAATTCCTTAATAGATTCATTTGGCTCCTTAAGTCTCCAGTCGGGTGAATCAACCTGCAAATGCTTTTGCATTAGCTGGCTATAATGCTCTCTAAAAATAGGCACATCAGTTACCGACAAAGCTCCTAATGTTTCTCCGTGGTAACTGTTTTGCAAATATACAATCTTAGTTTTTTTTATATTGCCTTTTTCTCTCCAATAATGTGAACTCATTTTTAATGCAATCTCAATCGCGTTGGCGCCATCGCTTCCATAAAAACAATGTCCAAGCCCAGTCAGCTCACTGAGCTGCTCAGACAAACTAATCACAGGCTCATGAGTCATGCCAGCAATCATAGAATGTTCAAGCTGATTTAATTGTTTGCTGACAAAGCCTTTTATTGTCGCATTGTTATGTCCAAATAAATTTACCCACCAAGAACTGGTAGCATCAAGATATTTTTTTCCCTCAAAATCTATGAGCCAAGAACCGCGACCTTTTTCAATAGGAATAAGTAGCTGTTCTTCATAATGCTTCATTTGCGAGCATGGATGCCATACAGACTTCAAGCTTCTCTTAATAATTGATTTATTCTTCATGGCTAGGGTGCTGGGTTCATACATCTAAGATGTATATCATCAATTCTTTTTAATACGCTGTCATCAAGCCTGAGTGCATAAGCTTCTATATTTTCTTTAAGTTGTTTTATAGATGTGGCTCCGATAACGGTACTCTTTACAAACCATTGATGATACACAAAAGACAGTGCCAAGGATGTTGGGCTAACCCCCATGTCTGCGGCTAGGGCTGAATAGCTTTCTACTGCTTTCGGCACTCCCGGCTTATCGAACCTTTGAGCATAACCTTTAAACAAATTCACCCTTCCTTTTTCCTCAGGATTTTTTAGGTACTTTCCTGTTAGATGACCAAATCCTAGAGGAGAATATGGGAAAAAGCTTATACCTTCTCGATACATTATTTCTGTCAATCCTAATTCAGCAACGCGATTTAAAAGGCTATAGTTATTTTGTATATTGCAGATGACTGGCAACCCTTTTTCACGAGCAATACGAATAAACTCCATTACACCCCAGGACCATTCATTTGACAATGCAATAAAACGAGCTTTACCTGAAGAAACTAGCTCGCTCAGTGTGTTTAATTGCTCTTCTATGGAAACCCAATTAATCTTCTTACCATCCCTATACTCCATCTCAGGATCAAACTTGTACTGCCCAAACATTGGAACATTTCTCTCTGGCCAATGAAGATATAATAAATCAACATAATCGGTTTGTAGTCTTTGTAATGACTTCTCAACAGACTCAATAATATTTTTTCGATCAAGGGATAAAGGTCCTCCCCTTATCCAAGAGAGATCTCTCCTAGGTCCAGCTACTTTTGTAGAAAGTACTAATTCTTCTCTTTTTTGATATTTCAACCAGTTACCAATAATTATTTCAGTTTTGGTATATGTATTAGCTTTGGGGGGGACTGGATACAACTCTGCTACATCCAAACAATTAATACCTTGATCGATAGCAAAGTCTAATTGATGGAAAGCTTCCTCCTGTGTATTCTGATCCCCAAATGTCATAGTGCCTAAAGTAATAGGGGATACTAATAATGACGAATTTCCAACTAACCTATAATCTTTCTTTTCAAACATTTTTTAGTAAAAACAATAATTTATAAAATAATTTATATCTACGCCCTTGAATTTTAGAACATTCATCCCTATTATTAGCACTCTATCAAGTTGAGTGCTAATTTTGCATTAGACCTTAGATAAATTTAAACAATATTAAGAATACACTACTAGGAGAACTAACAAATGAAAATTCGTCCTTTACATGATCGCGTTATTGTAAAGCGTCTCGAAGAAGAGCGTACAACAGCTTCAGGTATTGTTATACCAGAAAGCGCATCTGCTGAAAAACCAGACCAAGGAACAATAGAGGCTATAGGCAACGGAAAAGTTCTTGAAGATGGATCCATTAGAGCCCTGGATGTAAAAGTAGGTGACAAAGTGCTTTTTGGTAAATATGCTGGGCAAGCAGTTAAGGTTGATGGTGATGAGCTTCTTGTTATGCGAGAAGAAGACATTATGGGCATTGTTGAATAAATCTTTAAGTTAACTCAATTAATTTATGAATATGGAGAAACAATAACATGGCAGCTAAAGACGTAAGGTTTGGTGATGATGTTCGCCAAAAAATGGTTAAAGGAGTAAATACCTTAGCTAATGCAGTAAAAGTAACAATGGGTCCTAAAGGAAAAAATGTAGTCCTAGAAAGATCATTTGGAGCACCGACAATTACTAAAGATGGAGTTTCGGTTGCAAAAGAAATAGAGTTGCAAGACAGATTTGAAAATATGGGCGCTCAAATGGTCAAAGAAGTGGCTTCAAAAACTTCTGATAGCGCAGGAGATGGAACCACTACAGCCACAGTGCTTGCCCAAGCAATCATTCGTGAAGGTATGAAATCTGTTGCTGCTGGAATGAATCCGATGGATCTTAAAAGAGGTATTGATAAGGCCGTTGAGTCTGCAGTAGCTGAGCTTCATAAGCTTAGTAAGCCTTGTAATACAAGCAAAGAAATTGCTCAAGTAGGTTCAATATCAGCAAACTCTGACACATCGGTAGGTCAAATTATTGCTGACGCAATGGATAAGGTTGGAAAAGAAGGAGTAATTACTGTTGAAGACGGGTCTGGTTTGTCTAACGAGCTTGATGTGGTTGAAGGGATGCAATTTGACAGAGGCTACCTATCACCCTACTTTATAAACAATCAAGATCGCCAAATAGCTTTACTTGAAGATCCGTTTATTCTGCTTCATGATAAAAAAATATCAAGCATAAAGGAGCTTCTCCCTGTTTTAGAACAAGTAGCTAAAGCTAGCAAACCCCTATTGATTATTGCTGAAGACATAGAAGGTGAAGCACTTGCTACTCTAGTGGTTAATAATATCAGAGGTATTATTAAGGCAGTTGCTGTTAAAGCCCCTGGTTTTGGTGACCGAAGAAAGGCCATGCTTGAAGACATTGCTATTCTTACTGGTGGTACAGTAATTTCCGATGAGGTTGGATTAACTTTAGAGAATGTGAAAATCGAAGATCTAGGTCAAGCCAAGAAAATTGAGGTAGGAAAAGAAAATACTATAGTAATTGATGGTGCAGGTAGCCAAGAAAATATCAAAACACGTATCGGACAAATTAAAACTCAAATTGAAGAGTCATCAAGCGATTATGACAAAGAAAAACTTCAAGAGCGTGTTGCGAAATTGGCTGGCGGTGTTGCTGTTATTAAAGTTGGCGCGACCACAGAAATTGAAATGAAGGAGAAGAAGGCTAGGGTTGAGGACGCTCTTCATTCTACAAGAGCAGCTGTTGAAGAAGGTATTGTTCCTGGAGGTGGTGTGGCTCTAATTAGAGCTAAAGATGCTATTGCTAAAACTAAAGGAGATAATGCTGATCAAGAAGCTGGTATTAAAATTGTGCTTCGCGCAGTAGAAGATCCCTTAAGGCAAATCGTGTCTAACGCAGGAATTGAGTCATCAGTTGTTGTTAATAATGTTGCTGAAGGGACTGGCAACTACGGATTCAATGCGGCAAATGAAACCTATGGTGACATGGTTGAAATGGGCGTATTGGACCCAACTAAAGTCACAAGATCGGCATTGCAAAATGCAGCATCAATCGCAGGGTTAATGCTTACTACAGAATGCATGATTGCAGACCAACCTAAAGACGACTCTGCAGCACCTGCTATGCCAGATATGGGTGGTATGGGTGGTATGGGTGGTATGGGTGGTATGGGTGGTATGATGTAACCAAATATCATTTGATATTTAAAAAAGGTCTCTTGCGAGGCCTTTTTTTTTGCTACTACAAACCATTTCATAATTTTTATGTTTCAATAGTTTTAGCATTCTAATAAAGAAAATAATTCACAAACTTCCCTCGTTAATAGCAAAATAAAAAATAAATGATGTAGCATATGGGCATGAACGATCTCACTATAAATAAGCAGCAGGGCCAGGAACTAAATCTGAAGCAACAAGAAGCAGTTACCCTCTCGGATCAATCAGCCCTCATTTTAGCTGGGGCTGGAAGTGGAAAAACCAAGGTGTTAACTTCCCGTTTTGCTTGGCTTATACAAAATCAAATTGCTAGTCCTGGTGGAATTCTAGCTGTAACCTTCACGAATAAAGCAGCAAAAGAAATGTTGGTAAGGATATCTGCTCAACTGCCTATAAATCCAAGAGGTATGTGGGTAGGAACGTTTCATGGTCTTTGTAATCGATTTTTAAAAAAACACTACCAAGATGCCAGCCTTCCACAGATATTTCAAATTCTTGATAGTGCAGATCAAAAGTCTGCAATAAAAAGAGTTATGAAGAAAATGAATATTGATGAGGACTTTCTTCCATCAAAAGAAGTGCTGTATTTTATTAATGGCAATAAAGAAGAAGGAGTTAGGTCAAATGCTTATAAGGCTTTTGATGATATTTCTGAAAAAAAAAATGCAATCTATAAAGCCTATGAAGACCAATGTCTGAAGGAAGGTGTGGTAGATTTTGCAGAACTCTTACTGCGTTGTTTAGAATTATTTCAAAATAAACCGATGATACGAGAGCATTATCAATCTATTTTTAAGCATATACTTGTTGATGAGTTTCAAGATACTAGCAAATTACAATATGAATGGCTTAAGCTTCTGACTGCAAAAAATAGCTTTATCTTTGCTGTAGGTGATGATGATCAGTCTATATATGGATTCCGAGGTGCCAGACCAGGCAATATGAAGGATCTTCAAAAAGACTTTAAAATCAATAACATCATCAAGCTTGAGCAAAATTATCGATCAAAAAATAATATTCTAAATGCCGCTAATGCCATTATTGAAAATAATGCTGATCGGTTGGGGAAGAATTTATGGTCCGAAGCTGGAGATGGGGATTTAATTCGTCAATATAATGCGCTTGATGATCGATTTGAAACAAGCTATATTTTAGACGAAATAAAAGGCCTACATCGAGCAGGCTCTCGTTACGATCAAATTGCTATCTTATACAGAAATAATGCTCAATCTCGCGTAATTGAAATGGCAATGGTGTCAAATAATATTCCCTACCGAGTATATGGTGGGCTTCGCTTTTTCGAAAGAGCAGAGATTAAAAGTTCTTTAGCCTACCTTAGGCTGATCACCAATAAAAACGATGATACCGCCTTTCTTAGAATTATTAATTTTCCTCCAAGAGGTATTGGTGCAAAAGCTCTTGAGCTAATTCAGGATATTGCTAATGCTGAGAAAATCTCATTGTGGCAATCAGCGGAAAAAGTCGAGTCAGAAAATAAAAATACCAAGATATCTTTCTTTGTCCATCTCATAAGGCATATTGAAGATCAAATAGAAGGGAATAATATTGACGAATCTATCGACTTTATTAATTCATACTCAACACTCAAGGATCATTACGGAAAGGATAAAGATGGAAGTTCACGGATAGAAAACCTTGACGAATTAGTTTCAGCCGCTAAAGCATACATAAATGAATTTCGTGAAGAGAATACAGAAAATGAGAGTGGGTACAGTAAGGCGTCAATATTATCCGACTTTTTAGACTTTACATCACTTGAAAGTGGAGAATTACAAGCCTCAGCAGGTGATGATGCATTACAGTTGATGACTATACATTCCTCAAAAGGCCTGGAATTTGATACAGTTTTTATAACTGGGTTAGAGGAAGGTTTGTGTCCTCACGAGCGAAGTCTTTCAGAGAACAACGGGCTTGAAGAAGAGCGAAGGCTTATGTATGTGGCCGTAACGAGAGCAAGGAAAAAGTTATATCTAACTCTTGCTCAATCTAGACTAACTTATGGACAAACGATGTATAACTTACCATCACGATTTCTTGATGAAATTCCCAACGAACTCATGAAAAGAATTAATGCTCCAAAAAAATCTTTTGCTATTTCTACCGCAAAAATTGCTACTCATTCTGAAACAAAGCATGCATGGAAAATTGGTGCTGCCGTAGAGCATGCTAAGTTTGGAGTGGGGATTGTTACTGGTTATGAAGGCAACGAAAACGATTTAAGGGTACAAATTAATTTCCATAGTTATGGTGTCAAATGGCTTGCGATGGAATATGCAAAGTTAGCTGAAATCTAAAAAAAGATTACTTAAAAATTTCCTTAAATGTTACACATTGCATTGCAAACGTTAAAGACATAAAGGCAGCCATTGCAATGATAAGGGCAAAGCTCAGTATCAGCGAAATAAATCCGGAAGTAGATGAACCAATAAATGCAAATGCAAATGAAATAAGAAGCATGCTACATAGAAAGCATAAAAAAATAATAATTAATCCAAGTGTAATTGGAACAAAAAACATTAGACAGGCAGCAAAGCTTGACTTAATAGCCTTAAAAAAACCATACCCTTTGAAGGCAATAAGGAGTGGGGCGAACCAAGTCATCATCATGAATGGTATGGCCATAACAATAATTTTATAAATTATTCCTGAAAAATCATCGAGCATAAAATTATAGTCAGGAGTGCCTTTTGAGAGCTCAATAAGTGAAGCTATATCAGCACCGATTAATCCACTTAATATCACCGCGTACATAAATGAAAATAAGCCTACCTTTAAAATATCAGGAATCTTTGGCTTAATTATTTCTAACGGTTTTTGCGAGTCAAATGCCTCTTCTTGAGAAAGTTTTTGGTAATAAAAAATGATGTATATGGTAATAAACGGCCAAATAAAGACTGCAAATAAACCAAGAGATTGCATGCCTGGTATGGCGGGCAATATCATATAAAGAGTCAGATAAAGCATACCAAAAAATAATGATATTTTAAATGAGTGCTTTACAAGATAAACACTCTCAAGAACCCATTTGCTTGCTTTTATGAAAGTGCTTTTCATTTGATATGGAGAGCCTGTCTTTTTAATAAGATACTTTTAAAGTGATTAGGGTCTTTGGTTGTTATATCTTTGCCCTGCCTAATATTAAAAAAATCATAAAGCCTCGAAACCCAAAATCTCAAAGCTGCAAGTCTTAGAAAAATAGGCAGTGCTTCAACCTCTATATTTTCAAGATTTCTTACAGACTCGTATCCTTTTATCAATTCTTCCATATGATTATCTTGAATATCTCCTGCACTGTTTATACACCAATCGTTTGCAGTGATGGCGATATCATAAATATACTTATCGTTACAGGCATAATAGAAGTCAATCATTCCTGAGATTTGATCGTTATCAAAAAGAATATTGTCCTTAAATAGATCGGCATGAATCATTCCTTCAGGCAGTGGGCTCGAACTATATTTTCTCTGGAAAGAGCATTCATCTTCTATAATATCCCTGTCTTCCTTAGGAAGATCCTTTGCCATTAAGAGGCTTGACTCCTCTATCCAATCCAAACCTCTGCTATTAGCTTTTTTTTGAGGAAATTCTGTGGCTTTACTATGAAGATGTGCAAGCGCCCTCCCAACTTGGTAGCAATCCCCTTGCTCTACTATTTTTCTTTCCGAGCCACCCAAAAAAGAAACAAGAAGAGCTGGTTTATTCTTTAGAAATGAAATGCAGGATTGGCTTTTATTCTTAATTGGAAGAGGACACCTCAGTTGTCGATCTGCAAGGTGGGTCATTAAATCTAAATAAAATGGTAGTTCATCTCTAGTTGAATCTTCAAAAATCGTTAAAATGTATTTTGCTGTTTTGGTAGCAACTAAATAATTGGTGTTTGTAACCCCTGAAGATATTCCCTGAAAACTTTCAAGGGCTCCTAGATTATATCCATTCAGCCATACCTTTAACTCATCAAAACTAATCGAAGTAAAAACAGCCATTTAAGTTTTAGTTATCTAGAAAGATAAAATAACCCACTGTGGAACAATGGCAAATTCTAGTGAGTTATAACGAATCCAATCTGCCCCTGATGTATTTTTGTACAAATAATAAGAAGGCATATTATCAGGGGTTACTTTCATCATATATAGCTGGCCGTTAACGCGATACTCTTCAATAAACTCACCATCTTTCTTTTTAATTGTAATTTCTGGCTCACCCTCATAGCCAGATTCATAGTTAATTACTGGTGGTGGTGGAATATCGTCCAATACATCAGTGTCTTCTGCAAAACTTATGTTCGTAATGCTCACGCAAGCCATTAAACAAACTAGCCAAAACAAATTTTTCATGATTATTCCTTGATTGTGTACCCTAGATTCTAACAAAATCAGGCTAACTCAGTAACTTAAATTAATAAAAATTTTAATAGGAAATAATAAATACTATTTACTGTATTAGTTGTTAAAATTTGTTTTATGAAAACTCTTCTTCTAGTAGATGGATCCTCCTACCTTTATAGAGCCTTCCATGCAATGCCTGACTTTAGAAATAAGGATGGCGAACCCACCGGGGTAATTTATGGAGTGCTTAATATGCTTAGAAATATTCATAAACAATACCCTTCCGACTACAGTGTTTGTATCTTCGATGCAAAAGGTAAAACTTTTAGAAATGATATTTATACCGAGTATAAAGCTAATAGACCAAGTATGCCTGATGACTTAGCTTGTCAGATAGAACCTTTAAAGGAGGCTATAAATGCAATGGGTTGGCCTATGCTTATTGAGTCAGGAGTAGAGGCTGACGATGTGATTGGAACATTAACCCAACAAGCAAATAGCCACAATATTAAAGTCGTTATATCTACAGGCGATAAAGATCTTGCTCAGCTAGTAAATGAACATACCGTTCTCATCAACACTATGACTAACGAGCTTTTAGATATTGATGGGGTCAAGAATAAATTCGGTGTTCCTCCACAGCTTATAATTGATTATCTATCCATTATTGGGGATAAAGCAGATAACGTTCCTGGCGTAGAAAAAGTAGGGCCAAAAACTGCATTAAAATGGCTTGAAGAATATGGAGACCTTAAAAGTATCATAGGCAATGCCGATAAGTTTACCGGTGTTGTTGGAAATAATTTGAGGCAAGCTCTAGCCTGGCTCCCAACAGCAAAAGAATTAATTACCATCAAGTGTGATGTAAAAATTAATTACTCCTGGAGTGACTTTGAAAAAAAAGATCAAGATAATATAGCGCTGTCTAATCTTTACCAGAAATACAATTTTTCAAGCTGGCTCAGAGATATGAGCACTCAAATAGAACATTCTTCGGAAGAACATAATTCGCCCCTAGTAAACCCAAAAGCCGATTTTATTAATACAAAAGAATACCAGCTTATAAATACAAAACATGATTTAGCGCTTTGGATCAACAGCATAAAAGAAGAAAAATTTTTCTCAATAGATACAGAAACCAACTCATTGAATACTATGAAAGCAGAGCTTGTTGGCATATCACTTTGCATTAATCCTGGAAGGGCTTGTTACATACCTCTCTGCCACAAAAACAGCTCGGTAGATCAATTGAGTCTGGCGACTGTTCTTGAAGAACTTAAGCCCATACTGGAAGACTCTTCTATCAAAAAGCTTGGCCAAAATCTTAAGTATGATGCTCATATTTTTCTGAACTATGGAATTGAAATTAATGGTATTTCGGATGACACAATGCTTATGAGCTACGTAATCGAAAGCAATCAAAATCATGGTATGGATAAACTAAGCGCTAAATATCTCGGCCATAACTGTAAAAGCTATGAGTCGCTTGTAGGAAAAGGAGTGAATCAGTTAACCTTTGACCAAGTCAGTGTTGAGGATGCTGTACCTTATGCTGCTGAGGATGCCGATGTTACTTTGCAGCTATACCTGGCAATGAAAGAAACGCTTGATAGCAACCCATCTCTTTTACGAGTGTATAAAGATATTGAAATACCAGCTATGAAAGCATTAATTCATATTGAAAGAAATGGTGTCTTAATAGATCCAAAAATATTAGGTCATCAAAGCAAAGTAATTGGGGAAGAATTATTATTGTTAGAGGAGAAGGCTTTTGACTTAGCAGGACAGCCCTTTAATCTTTCGTCACCTAAGCAGCTTCAAGAAATATTATTTGAAAAGCTTGGGATAAAACCCCTCAAAAAAACCCCTAGCGGTACCCCATCAACTAGCGAGGAAGTCCTTAGTGAGCTAGCTCTTAACTACCCTCTTCCTAAGCTTATTCTTGAATATCGTAGTCTGGCTAAACTAAAGTCTACTTACACAGACAAGCTACCAAAAATGATTAACGAAAGTTCAGGGAGAGTTCATACCAGCTATAACCAAGCAATCGCAATAACAGGGAGACTGGCAAGCTCTGATCCAAATTTACAAAATATTCCTATAAGAACAGTAGAAGGAAGAAAGGTAAGGGAAGCTTTTATAGCTCCAGATGGCAGTAAAATATTGTCGGCTGACTACTCGCAAATTGAGTTAAGAATTATGGCGCATCTGTCAAAAGATAAGAGGTTGGTTGCCGCATTCAAAAATAATGAAGATATACATACTATTACCGCAGGAGAGATATTTAATATTAATAATAGTGCAGTAAGCTCAGAACAACGTCGGTACGCTAAAGTCATTAACTTCGGATTGATCTATGGGATGGGAGTTTACGGGTTGGCTAAAAACCTTAATATAGAACGGGCAGCAGCTCAAAATTATATAGAGAGATATTTTTCTAAGTATCCTTCAGTCAGAGAGTATATGGAAGACACCAAACAAGATGCTAGAAAAAATGGATATGTTGAGACACACTTTGGTCGAAGGCTCTGGGTTCCAGAAATAAATGGTTCAAACGGTATGCAAAGAGCTGGAGCAGAGAGAGCTGCTATCAATGGGCCGATGCAGGGTACAGCAGCAGACCTTATAAAGATGGCAATGGTCGGGGTTAAGACCTGGTTAGATGGACAACGTCATCTCAAAGGGAAAATGATTATGCAGGTTCACGATGAACTGGTTTTCGAGGTTCCCGATACCGAAGTAACAGAGTTTAAAGAAAATATAAAAAGGATTATGGAGAATGTGGCGCAAATGGATGTACCTCTTATTGTAGACCTAGGAGAAGGGAAAAACTGGGAGCAGGCGCACTAAATGAAAAAAAAGATTCATGGGATTATTGTCGGGGATGAAATCTTGTCTGGAAAAAGACAGGACAAACATTTGCATTACTTAGCAAAAACATTGAATAGCAAAGGCCTAAGTTTAAATAAAGTAGATTATGTATCGGATGATTTAAGGGATATATCAGAAACAATACAAAAGAAACTAAATTGCATTGTTTTTTGTTTTGGTGGGATTGGGGCAACGCCAGATGACTGCACAAGGCAGGCAGCGGCAAAAGCTCATCAAAGAGAGTTAGCACAACACCCAGAGGCCCTTCAACTAATTATTGATCAATTTGGTGTTGATGCTTATCCAAAGAGAGTGTTAATGTCAGAGATTCCTGTTGGTGCAAATATTATTCCAAATGAGATAAATAACATACCAGGGTTTTCGGTTGGGGAGCACTACTTCATGCCCGGTTTTCCTGAAATGTCATGGCCGATGGTTCAGTGGGTATTGGAAAAGTATTATTCCAATATAACAAAAGACCAACTTATTGACCTATCAATATGGATCGATGATGTTCCTGAAAGCAAATTAATTGATCTAATGAATAATGTAAAAAATGATAATCCAGAAGTAAAAATTTATAGCCTACCCAAGTTAAAACCAAAAATAACCATTGAATTAGGTGTTAAGGGAGATAACGATCATGTTTACAGTGCTATGGAACAGATTAAGCAAGGTTTAGTGGATTTGAATTATCAGTGGAATGTTTAGTAATCAACCCAAATTAAACTATGCCAATTTTACTTTTGATTATAAAATAGGCAGCTATTTAAATAGTTAGTATTTTTTTAATGAAAATAAGCAATCTTAGTATTAAAAACAATCTTTTTTTAGCGCCAATGGCAGGGGTTACGGACCGGCCTTTTAGAATGCTTTGTAAGAGCTTTGGGGCTGGAGTTGCTGTAAGCGAAATGGTGACATCGAACTCACTCTTATATGGTAGTGAGAAAACAAAGAGAAGAGCAAATCACGAAGGTGAAGTAGACCCAATATCGGTTCAGATAGCTGGGGCTGATCCAAAAATGATGGCTGATGCAGCAAAATATAACAGAGATAGAGGCGCTCAAATAATAGATATAAACATGGGATGCCCTGCAAAAAAAATATGCAATGTTATGGCTGGTTCTGCCCTACTAAAACATGAACAATTGGTTGATGATATTTTGCAAGCAGTAGTTGGTGCTGTGGATATTCCAGTTACACTTAAAATTAGAACTGGCTGGGACAGAGAGAATCGAAATGCAATCAAAATTGCTCAAATAGCCGAGGAAGCAGGGATAAAAGCACTCGCTATTCATGGAAGAACCCGAGCATGTCTCTATAGGGGTGATGCCGAGTATGACACCATTGCAGAAGTAAAACAAAATATTAATATTCCTGTTATCGCTAACGGCGATATAATCTCTCCTGAAAAAGCTCAATATGTTCTTAATTATACAAAAGCCGATGCGGTAATGATTGGAAGAGCTGCTCAAGGTAGGCCATGGATTTTTAGAGAGATAGAACATTTCCTAGAAACTGGCTCTCACCACCCCCTCCCTACGATCAACGAAATTCAAAAAACTACTATCAAGCATGTGCTGGATTTGTACGATTTTTATGGAGAAGAAACAGGATTAAGAGTAGCAAGGAAGCATATATCCTGGTACACAAAAGGACTAAAAAAATCGGCTCAATTTAGATCCGACATGAATAGTTTAGAAAATTGTAATGATCAGATAAATGCTATTAATAACTACTTTGAATCCCTGAAAGAGTTCTCTAATTTTATCCCATACGAGGAAGGAAGTAGTGTAAATGAGGCATTACTAGCTTAATGAATAAAGTTAATTTATCTGATAATATTGAAATGCTACTTGATCAATACTTTACTGATCTTGCAGGCGAGTCTCCTGGGAACCTCTATAACCTTGTTGTTTCTAACGTAGAAAAGCCTCTTTTGTTGTATGTAATGAATTATGCAGAAGGCAATCAAAGTAAAGCTGCTGAAATTCTTGGCTTAAACAGAAATACCCTTAGAAAAAAATTGAAAACCCATAATATAGACATCTAAAATAAATGATAAAAATAAAAAGAGCTCTTATCAGCGTTTCTGACAAACGGCATGTATTGGAATTAGCTAAAGTCCTGACACAACTTAACATCGAAATATTATCAACTGGTGGTACAGCCAAACTGATCCGAGATGAGGGTTATGCTGTTATTGAGGTATCTGAGTACACAAAATTTCCAGAAATGTTGAATGGAAGAGTAAAGACTCTTCACCCAATCATTTATGGGGGTATTTTGGCGGTGAGGGATAACCATGACCATGTTCAGACTATGGAAAAACATAATATTCCTGAAATAGATTTGGTGGTAGTCAATTTATATCCGTTTGAGGAGACCATTAAAAATCCAAACTGCACACTTGAAGAGGCAATTGAGAATATTGATATTGGTGGCCCTACAATGGTCAGAGCTGCTGCAAAAAATTATAAGTCCGTGGCAATATTAACAAACCCATCAGATTACTCATTATTAACTGAGCAATTAATTAAAAACAATGGCATGCTAGAAGAGGACTTGCTTTTTACTTTATCAAAAAAAGCATTTTTACATACTGCTCGCTATGATGCGGCTATTAGTGCCTATTTAAACAATAATGTTACGGAAGATTTTCCCGAAACCATGATTCAGGTAATGCATAAGAGCCTAGATATGCGTTATGGTGAAAACCCTCATCAAAAAGCTGCATTTTATAAAGAACAAAATATTAAAGAATCTAGTCTCTCAAATTTCACGCAAATCCAAGGAAAAGAACTTTCTTTCAACAATCTTAACGACTCAGACAACGCATGGGAGTGTGTTAAAAACTTTGTGGATCCAACTTGTGTAATAGTAAAGCATGCTAATCCATGTGGCGTGTGTTCTTCTGAAAGCATTGATAAAGCATATTTAGGGGCTTTTACAACAGACCCCACGTCTGCTTTTGGTGGCATTATTGCATTCAATAAGAGTATAGATGCTATAACTGCATCCTCTATTATAAAGCAATTCGTTGAAGTGATAATTGCCCCTGAGTTTTCCCCAGAGGCCCTCAAAATATTCAAAACAAAAGAAAACGTAAGGCTTTTAAGAGTGCCAATTGGCTCTAACAAAGACTCCCTAGATTTTAAAAAAATTGGAGGGGGGTGGCTTGTACAATCTGAAGACAGCTACGATATTAATATTAATAAGTGCGAGGTGGTATCGAAGAAAAAGCCGACGGAGAAACAATTAATTGATATGGCGTTCGCTTGGAAAATTGCTCAATACGTTAAGTCGAATGCAATAGTTTTTTGTAGAAACAGTCAAACCATAGGCGTTGGAGCGGGACAAATGAGCAGGATAGATAGTACAAAAATAGCTGCTATCAAGGCACAACATGCGGGCTTAAGTATTAAAGGAAGTGTCGTGGCGTCTGACGCATTTTTTCCTTTTCGGGATGGTGTTGATGAGCTTGCAAGCCATGGTGCTCAATGTGTAATACAACCAGGAGGAAGCATGCGAGACCAAGAGGTTATAGATGCTGCTGACGAGCATGGGTTAGTAATGCTTTTTACCAAAATTCGACATTTTAAGCACTAAAATATGATTGCACTTATTATAGGTAATGGTGGAAGAGAACACGCTCTGGCGTGGAAAATTTCTCAAGCGCCGAATGTTTCAAAAGTTTATGTGGCGCCTGGTAATGGAGGCACTGCAACAGCTGACAGTATAATAGAAAATATCGATTTGATTGAATTTGATGACCTAGTTAAGTTTGCCAAGGAAAAGAGGGTTGATTTAACTATAGTTGGCCCAGAAATCCCATTATCGAATGGGCTTGTTGATTACTTTCAAAAAAATGGGCTAAAAATTTTTGGGCCAACTCAAAAAGCAGCTCAACTAGAAAGCTCAAAAGATTTTGCTAAAAAATTTATGGTGAAGCATGGTATTCCGACTGCCGAGCATCAAACTTTTAGTGACATACAATTGGCGCATGATTATGTGGAATTAAAAGGGGCTCCAATTGTTATCAAGGCCGACGGATTGGCTGCTGGAAAAGGGGTAGTGGTTGCCCTAACGTTGAAAGAAGCCCATGATGCTATCGACTCTATGTTAAGTAAGAATATTTTTGGTGATGCTGGTGCACAAGTCGTTATCGAAGAGTTTTTAGATGGGGAAGAAGTCAGTTTTATAGCTATTTGTGATGGCGAGACTGTATTACCATTAGCCTCAAGCCAAGATCATAAAAGACTTCAGGATGATGACTTAGGTCCTAACACAGGTGGCATGGGTGCTTACTCACCTGCCCCAATCGTCACAGATGAAATGCATGAACAGATAATGAAGCAAGTGATCACTCCAACCATCGAAGGTATGAAAAAAGACGGCGTAATCTTTAAAGGGTTTTTATATGCTGGACTAATGATTAATGCAGATAAGCAAATCAAGACTCTTGAATTTAATTGTAGAATGGGTGATCCTGAAACACAACCAATACTTTTTAGGCTTAAAAGTAATTTATATGACATTCTACTTGCTGCTACAGATAATAACTTATCTGATTTTACTGCTGAATGGGAAGATGTCTACTCGATTACTGTAGTTATGGCATCTCATAACTATCCAAGCAAACCAAGACTAAACGATGAAATACATATTCCTTTAATGGTAAACGAAAACTGTTTTATTTTTCATGCAGGCACTAAACTCAAAGATAATAAAACTCTTACTTCTGGAGGTCGTGTCTTAGGAGTAACCGCAAAAGCTAAATCTCTTCAGGAAGCAAAAAATATAGTTTATAAATTTATACAAGATATAAAATTTGATGGGGCGCAATTTCGCAAAGATATAGGCAAAAAAGCCTTAGATAATTATGACTCTATCAAATCCAGTTGATCGGGAGCTAGTAAAACAATATCTTATCGACCTACAAGGTAAGGTAGTAGAAACGATAGAAATCGTTGATGGTACGAATTTCCTTAATGATACGTGGCAAAGAAAAGAAGGTGGTGGTGGTACCACTTGTATTATGGAAAAGGGTAATATCTTCGAAAGAGCAGGCGTGGGATTTTCCCATGTTATTGGCTCAAAGCTTCCAAAATCTGCAACTGATGCTCACCCAGAAGTTGCAAATCGAAGATGGGAGGCGATGGGTGTTTCTTTAGTTTTTCATCCTGATAATCCCTTCATTCCAACGATCCATATGAATATCCGCTTCTTTATTGCCTCAAAAGAAGGCGAAGAGGATATATGGTGGTTTGGTGGTGGTATGGATTTAACTCCATACTATGGTTTTCTAGAAGATGTTACTCACTTCCATCAAACAATAAAAAATGCTATTGATCCTTTTGGCGCAGAATTGTATAAAAAATTCAAAGATCAGTGTGATGATTATTTTTACCTAAAACACAGAGAAGAACCCCGAGGTGTAGGAGGTATATTTTTTGATGACTACAATACTGAAAGTTTTTTTGGTTCATTTGAACTTATCAAAGCCGTTGGGGACAATCTTCTCAATGCCTATTTACCCATTGTACAAAAAAGAAAAAAAAATAACTATAGTGAAAAACAAAAAGACTTCCAATTATATAGGCGGAGTAGGTATGTGGAGTTCAATCTTCTTCAAGATCGAGGAACTCTCTTTGGCATTCAGTCTAAAGGAAGGGTAGAGTCAATCCTAATGTCGATGCCACCGTTGGTCAAATGGTCTTATGACTGGAGTCCAGATTCTGGTAGTGAGGAAGAAAAACTTTATAAGGAATTTTTGGTTAGAAAAAATTGGATTGCTAACTAACTTAACGGTCTAAATTTAGTATCCATTCAACCATTAGGCCGAGGTCTTTCTCTGTAATTTTTGGATGGGAAATCATTGGTATATCTCCCCAATTACCACTTCCCCCATTTTTTATTTTACCCATCAAATTCCTCTTAGTAGCCTCAGATATACGATACTTAGCGGAAATCTCTTTAAATGATGGGCCTAGAACACGAAGCTTGATACTGTGACATGCAAAGCAACCATTTTTTTGAGCTAATTTTTTCCCTTCTTCAGCTGAAATAAAGCCTGGAACACATAGAAAAGTAATTGTAAGTAGTAGAATTAATTTTTTCATTTTTTAAATTATCATGCAGATAATGTATTAGTTAATAAATTTATTTAAAAGTTCATAGCTATTTTTCTTTAACATACAGAAAGCTTAATCTGCTGTTTAAAAAATTTAATGTGACTTAAATGGTAGCTATCTTTTTTTATTATCGCTGAATTTAATATTCTTGTACTGAATACTCTGTGGCAATACTATGGGATAGGGTAGGGTAAATAACAACAGAATTTTCATGTAGGTTTGCAGTTTCAACACAAACCATTCTTCTCCATTCGTCTTTTTCTCCCATATCTCCCATTTTTTTTGCAATTTCTTCCCATGGTGTCCATACCACGGTTGAATTACTATTAGATTTCTTCACAGTAATCACACGATTAAATATCTCATCTTCAATGTAGCAATCATTGCTGGTATTAGAATAAACACGATCAAAAGCACCATCAAAACTTATAGAGCTTTTTTGAATTTCCCTATTAAAATTCTCAAACTTATCGGTATAAACTGCATTCTCGAGCCCGGTAATTTTAATATTTTTAATATCAGAAATATAAAAATAGGTATGGTATCCCTCACTAATTGTAAATGGGTTGTTAGATAGATTTGTCGTCTTAAGGTTTAAATAAAGGGTATCTCCAACAATAATTGTTAGCTCTAGCTCATAATTGTAGGTTAATTGTTTTAGGGCTTCGGGTGTTGGAAGCATTTTTAAAGTTACTTTTGTAGCACCATTCTTAAGTTGAGTGGTTTTCTCTAATTTCCATGGTATGACTCTTGCGAAGCCATGGTTACAGTAAGTGCCATCTGTTGGGTGTTGTCCAAACCAAGGCCAACAAATTGGCACCCCCCCTCTAATTGAACGCCCCTTTTCATACCTACTATTAGAGGATAGCCACAGTACATCTTGGGCTGAAGATTTTGGCCTCCACCATACAACGTGTCCACCTTGAAGTGCAATTTTAGCAATAGCAAAATTATTCTGTATCTCGATAAATTCCAGACCGTTACTATCTTTTGTAACTTTCATTGCCTCAGTGGTCATTGAGCTTCCTTACTTCGATTTGGCTTATATCACGAACAGCTCCTTTTGCAGCACTGGTCGTCGTCATCGCGTAAGCTCTAAGAGCGTCTGTAACCCTTCTTATTCTTGGTTTTGGTTGCCATGCGTTCTCCTTCTTATTCATTTCTTCCCTTCTTTTTAATAGATCTTCATCGCTTAATTCAACATTAATTTTTCTGTTTGGAATATCAATGCTTATTGTGTCACCCTCTTTAACTAGAGCAATGGCTCCACCTTCAGCTGCTTCAGGGGAGACATGGCCTATGCTAAGCCCTGATGTTCCCCCTGAAAATCTTCCGTCTGTTAACAAAGCGCATGACTTACCTAAGCCTTTAGACTTTAAATAAGCTGTGGGATAAAGCATTTCTTGCATACCTGGCCCACCTTTGGGTCCCTCATAAGTAATGAGCACGATGTCACCTTGGACAATCTCATCTCCTAAAATTGACTCCACTGCAGCATCTTGAGACTCAAAGAGCCTAACCCTTCCTTTGAACTTCCAAATCTCCTCATCTACTCCAGCTGTTTTTACAATGCAGCCCTCTTTTGCAATATTACCGTACAAGATAGCTAGCCCACCATCTTGGCTATATGCATTATCTTTGCTTCTAATACAACCGGCCTTCCTATCCAAATCCAAAGATGGCCACAACTTTTCCTGACTAAAAGCTTCAGTTGTACGAATTCCTCCGGGAGCAGCTAAATAAAAATCTTTTACTGAATCTTCTTTGGTTGTCACGATATCCCAATGATCTATAGCTTTGCCAAGTGTTTCATTATGGACACAAAAAACATTTTCGTGAATAATTTTTGCACGTTTTAATTCACCCAAAATACCATAAACACCTCCGGCACGATGAACATCCTCCATATGATATTTTGGTGTGGCTGGTGCAACTTTTGCTAAGCATGGAACATTACGAGATATACGGTCTATGTCTTGCATAGTGAAATCTACTTCCGCTTCTTTTGCAGCTGCCAATAAGTGCAAGACGGTGTTTGTCGAACCTCCCATTGATACGTCTAGACTCATGGCGTTCTCAAAGGCTTGTTTTGTTGCTATATTTCTTGGGAGAAAACGTTCCTCATCATTCTCGTAGTATTTTTTAGTAATTTCAACAATTTTCTTTCCTGCTTCTAAAAACAATGCTTTTCTACTTTTATGGGTTGCGAGTGTGCTTCCGTTTCCAGGTAAACTTAAGCCAAGCGCCTCAGTTAAACAGTTCATGGAGTTCGCCGTAAACATACCAGAACAAGAGCCACAAGTTGGACATGCCGATTCTTCAATCTCTTTTAATTCTTCATCAGACACACTCATATCGCCTGCACTAATCATGGGTGAAACTAGATCAATTTTTTGTACTTTATCTCCCCAATTAACTTTACCCGCTTCCATAGGTCCGCCCGAAACAAAAATTACAGGAATATTTATTCGCATTGCAGCCATTAACATACCTGGTGTGATTTTGTCACAATTAGAAATGCATACCATTGCATCAGCCCAATGAGCGTTAACCATATATTCAACACTATCAGCAATTAAATCTCGGCTGGGAAGACTGTAAAGCATACCATCGTGCCCCATAGCAATTCCATCATCAACAGCTATGGTGTTAAACTCCTTAGCAACACCTCCGCTCCTCTCAATTTCTCTGGCTACTAACTGCCCCATATCTTTTAAGTGGACATGTCCAGGAACAAATTGCGTGAAGGAATTTACAACAGCAATAATAGGTTTATCAAAATCCCCTTCAGTCATACCGGTAGCACGCCAAAGAGCTCTGGCGCCAGCCTGATTTCTTCCATGAGTAGTTGTTCTTGATCTATATATTGGCATTAAGCTATCCTTATTAAAAAAATTGACTATATTTAACTTATAATTCCAGTTATGTTAATTCACCCTCAAATTGATCCAGTTGCTTTAGGTATTGGTCCTTTAAAAATTCATTGGTATGGACTAATGTACTTTGTTGGCTTCCTAAGCTTTATTCACTTAGGTAAAAAACAAATTATCAATAGGCATTGGTTTAACCTAAATGAAAAGATACTAGATGATACCTTTTTCTTTGGGGCAATTGGCGTCATCCTTGGCGGAAGACTTGGTTACGTTTTATTTTATCAGCCTTTGTATTATTTTACACATCCCGATGAAATATTTGCATTTTGGCAGGGTGGGATGTCATTTCATGGTGGGCTGATCGGAGTTCTGCTTGGCATATATTGGACAACGCGAAAACATAACACCAAATGGCTTCATACGATGGATTTTATTGCGCCCTTAGTTCCATTGGGCCTTTTTTTTGGTCGTATTGGTAACTTTATAAACCAAGAATTATGGGGAAGACCAACAGACCTACCTTGGGGAATGATTTTTCCGGTTATCGATAGTGTACCAAGACATCCTTCACAAATATACGAAGCAATGCTTGAAGGAATCATCCTTTTTACTATCCTATGGATATTTTCTTCTGAGGAGAGGAAGATTGGTCAGACTTCCGGGCTCTTTCTATTGCTTTACGGTGTGTTTAGATTTGGTATTGAGTTTACAAGAGAGCCTGATAGATTTCTAGGACTTTTGATCTTAAACCTAACTATGGGGCAAATTTTATGTTTACCAATGATTGGGATTGGTATTTATATTTTTCTTAAAAGTAAAGGACTCAACAACATCGATTAATCTTAGACCATTTCTCATCTAATTTATTTTTAAAGAATTGTCTTCTAGTTATTAGAGCTTTATTTTTGTGTTTTTTACAGGATAAATAATTTTCTAAATAAATATCATACTCATTATCGCCGCTGATGGTTCGTATTAGGTTCCAGGCTTTAAAAAAGCTAAACATTTGTAACCTTTTTTCCTCTTTGCGTTCTAGATTGAATGGCTATCCTGAAAACATCAAAGATCACTACCCATAAAATAATCACTAGAAATATAGTTATTCCAGCATCTAATTTCAAATTAAAAATAAGTTTTTCTGTAACGTTTAAATCTTTTATTGGAAGATTACCTAAGCTTATCTTTTCTGTCATTACCCGAGCAGCAGATAAAAATCCAATACGTACATCCTCACTAAATACTTTCTGATAAGATGCTGAAGAAGTGACAATCAGAAGCCATACCAAGGGAATAGCAGTAATCCAAGCAAAACGTATTTTTCCTGACTTAATAAGGATTGCTGTTCCTACACTTAAAGCAATTGCTGCTAACATTTGATTTGCAATACCAAATAGTGGCCATAGAATATTTACTCCGCCATTAGGGTCAATGACTCCAATATATAAAAAATACCCCCAGCAAGAAACAACAATTCCACTCGTTATGATTGTCGATGGCAGCCAGGAGGTTTGGCCCAGCTTAGGGTGAAAATTACTTAAAATATCTTGTAACATAAACCTCCCTACCCTTGTACCAGCATCTAAGGTAGTAAGAATAAAAACTGCCTCAAACATAATTGCAAAGTGATACCACATTGCAAGCAAATGCTTACCAAATGCGTTTGCAAAAATAGTAGCCATACCTACAGCCAATGATGGAGCACCGCCAGTCCTAGCAAACAGTGTTTTCTCCCCCACATCATCAGCAAGCTGATTCATTTGCTCTACGGTAACAGCAAATCCCCAAGAATTAATTTTGGTTATTACTTCATGAGCCTCACTACCGACAATACCTATAGGGCTGTTTATTGCAAAAAAGACACCAGGCTCAAGAACACATGCTGCAACCATCGCCATAATTGCAACAAATGATTCGAGCAACATCCCCCCGTATCCAATCATTGGTATATGCTTTTCGTTATCAATTAATTTTGGAGTCGTTCCAGAAGATATTAACGCATGGAAACCAGAGATTGCTCCACATGCAATAGTTATAAAAACAAATGGGAAAATGCCGCCTCCGAAGATCGGACCTGATCCATCAACAAACCGAGTAATTGCTGGCATCTTAATTTCTGGCTGAAGAATTGCAATAGCTATAGCTAGAAATATAACGGTGCCTAATTTAACGAAAGTGGATAAGTAGTCTCTAGGCGCAAGTAACATCCATATAGGAAGAACTGCTGCGGAAAACCCATAGATAATAATAGCCCAGGCTAAAAATAATCCACTATGATCAAAATAGACTCTGATTGTTTCCGATTGATCAATAATGCTTCCAGCATAAACTGCCATCAGAAGCAAAAAAACGCCAAGCAAGGTAGCTTCAAGGATTCGTCCTGGGCGAATGAACCTCATATAGAATCCTACTATCATAGCTATTGGGATAGTCGCTGCAACCGTTGATGTAGCCCAAGGACTATGTTTCATTGCATTGACAACAATCAATCCAAGAACGGCTATCAATATAATCATAATCATAAAAGTCCCTATCAATGACGCTATGCCAGCAAGAACACCTAACTCCTCCTTAGCCATTTGCCCTAAACTTTTACCATTTCTCCTCACCGAAAAGAAAAGGACAGTCATATCCTGGACAGCACCACCAACAACGGCGCCAACTAAGATCCATATAGTGCCTGGAAGATATCCAAATTGCGCTGCAAGTGTCGGGCCAATCAATGGTCCAGGACCAGCAATAGCGGCAAAATGAGTTGCAAATACCACCCATTTATTAGTGGGGAGAAAATCCCTTCCATTATTCAGTCTAACTGCAGGAGTTTGTCGAAATTCATCTAATACAAAAACTTTGGATGCAATCCAAGCGGAATAAAATCGATAAGAAACCATATAAATGCATACAGCTGCAGTAATGAACCATAACGCATTTATTGACTCCTCTCTTTCAAGTGCAATGAGTGAAAAAGCAAAAGCTCCTAACAAAGAGATACAAAACCAAACTATTTTTTTTATACTATTACTCATTAATAATAAATTTTGCTCTTTAGAGTTTCTGGATTTTTTGGGACATAGGACGCTATTTTATCGAGTATTTTTTGGGTTGACCATAATACAGCTATAGCATCTAAAATATCATCATCATTAACATCTTTTTTTTTAAACTTATCTCTAGTCTTAGAAAAATTAAATGATGGGTAGTATTGCGTAATTAAACTAATACGCTTGATAAATCCCTCTTTAGTCTTTTTTTTCTCATTTATAATTTCCATATTATTCATAGCCATAAAGCTTAGCTCCGGATGTACTTCGTACAATTCTAAATCTAAATTATCAGCACAATAAATTTTCCGGGCCTCTTTAATTTTCTTAAATAAAAACCAAGCTTGTTTGGAGATCTTTTTTTTACATACTTCATAGTTTATCGCACATGCTTCTAAGTAGTTTTTTGCTGATAGGGCCTGAATACATGGTGATGTAAATATAGTAGAGGACCTAAATTTGAGCAACCCTCTTGCTTCATATTCAGCAAGTCTAAAACCATTTTTATGGAGCACAAGAGGGATATCAATTCCAGCTACGATTGGTTGTTTAGTCATACTTGGAAGTTGATCCAGGCTATTGATCAACCAAAGATCAACATTAGTGTTTTCACTTTTTACAGCAACAAGCCAACCATACTTACATCCATCAATCCCAAAAACTGTCTTCATATTTGCTATACTTTCATTCTAATTAAATTACTTCAACTAAGATGTTAACTTAACTATGCTTACAAAAAAAATTTTACTTGGTGTGACCGGAAGCATTGCTGCCTATAAAGCTGCAGAGCTAATCAGGCTGCTTAGGAAAGATGGTTATTTTGTTCAAGTAATAATGACAAAATCAGCTAAAGAATTCATAACGCCTCTTACGCTGCAAGCTCTTTCTGGAAATCCTGTGCTAGAGAACATGTGGGGGCCGGATGAGGGAAACGGTATGGAACATATTAATTTGTCCCGCACTGCTGATCTTATTCTAATTGCTCCTGCCTCGGCAAATTTTATAGCGAAAATTGCTAACGGCTTAGCCGATGATCTTCTTACAAACTTATGCTTAGCCAGAAAGTGTCCTTTATTAATTGCCCCTGCTATGAATATTGAAATGTTTTCTAATAGTTCTACACAACGCAATTTAGCAACCATAAAAAAGGATGGAGTTCATGTTTCTGGTCCAGATCATGGCGACCAAGCCTGTGGTGATTTTGGTTTGGGTAGACTCATAAACTATGAATCACTTATGCTTGATATTAAGAGATCTACCTCAGGTCTTTTATTTAAAGGAAAAAAAATCCTAATCTCTACAGGAGCAACTATTGAAAAAATAGATGATGCTAGAGCTATAACTAATCTAAGCTCTGGGTTTATGGGCTTATGTTTAGCAAATGCAGCATATGAATTTGGTGCAGATGTTACTGTCATAAAAGGGGTTAGCTCACATAGTATTCCATCATGCATAAAATCAATAGATGCTCGAAATCATAATGAAATGCATGAGGCAATTACTAGCAATGTGCGGGGTGTTGATATATATATTAGTGTTGCTGCAATATCCGACTATAAGCCTATTAGCAACGATGGAAAGATTAAAAAAAGTAATAGCAAAATCACTCTGAATTTAATGCCCACGCAAGACATTCTTGGATCTATCGGTCGTGAAAATGGAAATACCTTTTTAGTTGGCTTTGCTGCAGAATCATCTAACCTTATAAGCAATGCAAAAAAGAAGCTTAAATCAAAAAATCTTGACATTGTAATTGGAAACTTAATAAGTCAGTCAATGGGTAAATCATCTGCAGAAATTATTATAGTTGATAATAAAGGTGAAAAGATTTTGCCGGAAGCGCCAAAACCTGAGTTAAGTAAAATTATTCTTAGGCATATACATAAAACTTTTTCAAAAGAGAAGAGCTATGAACCTATCAGTTGATTACAAAATTTTAAACCCCTTAATTACCTCGCATATACCGAATTATGCCTCTAAAGGTGCGGCGGGGCTTGATCTTAGAGCTTGCGTAGAGCAATCATTGTTGATACGTCCTGGAGAAACTGAACTAATACCTACAGGTATTTCAATTTTTATTAAAGACCCTAATTATGCGGCCTTAATACTTCCAAGATCAGGGCTAGGTCATAAACATGGTATTGTTCTGGGCAATCTGGTTGGCTTAATTGACTCAGATTATCAAGGAGAATTGTTAGTATCGTGTTGGAATAGAGGCGATAAGGAGTTTACAATAAATTCCTTGGACAGGATAGCTCAATTAGTTCTCGTTCCTGTACTCCAACCATCATTCAATTTAGTTGAGGAGTATGAGAATACCGAAAGAGGTGAGAGTGGTTTTGGTAGCACTGGAAAAGCTTAAAAAAGACTTGAAAAGACAGTGCTTTATGTGGTTTAATAAGCGTCTTTTTTGAAGAAATATTAGAGGTATTAAAAATGACTCGTGAATGCGAAGTAACTGGTAAAAGACCTGTTTCAGGAAACAATGTCTCTCATGCCAACAATAGAACAAGAAGGCGATTCTTACCTAATCTGCACAACCGCAGAATCTGGGTAGAGACAGAAAATAGATGGGTTTCAATGCGAATATCCAGCGCAGCCCTTCGCACAATTGATAAATTAGGCATTGACGCAGTTATTGCAAAAATGCGATCTGATGGAAAAAAAATCTAAGGGATTAAAATGAGAGAGAAAATACGATTGAATTCAACGGCTGGAACTGGTCATTTTTATACTACAACAAAAAATAAAAGAACAATGACAGAAAAAATGGAAATCATGAAGTTTGACCCAAAAGCCCGAAAGCATGTGCTTTATAAAGAAAATAAGATTAAATAAATTCTAAAAAAAACCAGCTTTGCTGGTTTTTTTTGGCCCTTCTATTTAAAATCTTTAACATTCTCTACATGAATTACTCTTTGTGGAAATGGTATTTCGATACCCTTAGCCTGGAACTCTCTCCATATTTCTTTATTGATATCAGATTTTAATCTATAAGTTCCTTCTTCAGCATCCTCAATGTAAAAAACGAGCTTTAAATCTATTCCACTTTCACCAAAATTCATCAAATACACCGTTGGCTCAGGCTCATCCTTAATAACTCTTTCTTGCTGATTACAACTACTTAGCATTATTTCGGTTGCCAGATCAACAGATGAGCTATATCCGACCTGTATATCAATCCACACCCTTACCTTCCTATCTGATGATGTATGGTTAATTATATTTTCTGCAATTAAAGTTTCGTTCGGAATTATCACTTCAACACCATCTAACTTCCTTAGAACTGTATAACGTGATTTTATTGAATCAACAATTCCATAATGTTCGCCAATAGTTAAAATATCTCCAATTTGCAATGATTTATCAAGTAAAATTGTGAAACCAGATACGTAATTACTCGCAATTTTTTGCATACCAAAAGCCAACCCAACGCCAAATGCACCGCCAAACACTGAAAGAAAAGTCAAATCTAAGCCTATAGTATCTAAGGCCACTACTATCGCAATAACATAAAGGGCTATTCGGACTATTTTATTGATCATTACTCTTCCGCTTAGGCCAATCTGAGTCACTTTCATCAGCCTATTCTCAATAAACCTACTTAATGTCATGGCTGATATGACGGAGAGAAAAATCCCTGCTAAAAGTTGTAGCACTAGGAGTACAGAAAATTCCTTATCGCCGAATCCAAACGTAATAGATTGAAGTGAGCTCGAAATTGGAGCCAGGAACCCAAAAAGATGAAGCACAACAGTTACCCACAGAATAGAGCTTAGGAAATTTTGGTACGCATTTAGCAAAGGATTTGGGTGAAGGATATATTTGACCAAATACACCACTAGTCTTATAACTATTAATGCTATTAATATAGTTTGGATAACGTGCAGCATATTAACGGTTTGGTAAGGCATAAGAATGCAGCCTGATAGCCAGACTACAATTAAAAAAATGAATGGGCTCACAATTTTACCTATGCCTTCGCCTAAGGCCTTCCAATTCCCTTTGCTTCTTTCGACAATCTTCCTCATGATCCATTTATTTGTCAAAAAGACAACAAATCCCGCCACTATTAGAGTGGCGGCTTGCATAAAAAAACTCACTGACAGTAAGTAATCCACATTAAGGTTATTTTTAATAAAATCAAATTTGTTCATATCTGTACTATAACAAAACTAGGGTTGCCAATCCTAAAAATATAAAGAATCCACCACTATCTGTCATTGCTGTTATCAATATACTAGATCCAACAGCTGGGTCTCTTCCAAGCTTTGTCAATATGAGCGGGATCATAACTCCCATTAAAGCCGACAGTAATAAATTTAAAATCATTGCTCCCGTCATGACGTAGCCTAAATAAATGTTGTCATAGAGGATGTATGCAAAAACACCAAGAACTCCACCCCATAAAATCCCATTGAGCAACGCCACGCCAAGTTCTTTGTAAATTAATCTCTGTACATTAGAAAAAGACACCTGGCCAAGTGCAAGGCCCCTTACAATCATTGTTGTGGTTTGATTCCCTGAGTTTCCACCTATACCTGCAACAATAGGCATTAATGCTGCCAAAGCAACCACCTTTTCAATAGACCCCTCAAAGATTCCAATGACACGTGAGGCAATTAGGGCCGTTATTAAATTAATAGCTAACCAAGCCCACCTATTACCAACAGATTTCCAGATTGAAGAAAATAAATCCTCTTCTTCTTTTAATCCAGCCATAGAAAACTTTTCATTTTCTGCATCCTCTTTGATGAAATCCACTACCGCATCAACTGACAGCCTCCCAATAAGCTTCTTATTAGCATCAACTACAGGAGCAGTAACAAGGTCGTACCTTTCAAAAGCATCCGATGCCTCTTCTGCTGAATCGTCAGGGCTAAATAAGACAGTGTCAGATGACATAACATCTTGAACTTTAATTTTTGGACTGTTTACAACTATCACTTTCAGTGGAAGCACCCCAAGGATTGAAGCATCTCCGTCTACGACAAATAATTTGTCAGTGCTGCTTGGTAATTTTTCTAGCTTTCTTAAATAACTCAATACAACCTCAAGGCTGACATTCTCTCGAATTGTAATTACATCGTAATCCATTAAAGCCCCTACTGTATCTTCAGGGTAAGAAAGTGCTGACTCCAACCTTTCCCGATTTTGAACATCAAGGCTGTCTAAAAGCTCCTGTAGGACATCTTCTGGTAAATCTGAGGCTATATCAGCAAGCTCATCAGTGTCTAACTGTTCAGCAGCGGCTAATAGCTCTGTAGAGTCCATATCTGCAATCAGTGTTTGCCTTACGACATCTGATACTTCAACCAAAATATCACCATCGTTCTCGGTTTTAACAAGATCCCAAACAATCAATCTTTGCTCAATAGGTAATGATTCTAGAATATCTGCAATATCGGCGGGGTGGAGGCCTGCTAAAAGACGCTTAAGCGTATTGGTATTCTGCTTATTAACTAAATTCTTGATAAGCTTTTGCTTGGGAACATCTTGCTTTTCTACCAAACCCTCTACAATCTTGTGCTTTTCGAGTAAATTATTAATTTGCTCAATTATCTCACCTAAACTTTCTTTTCTTTCATTGTCATTTTTCATATAAATATTTTATTCTAGTATTTCCTATTTGAAGAGATTACAATATTTTCATCTTTAATAGGTAAAAAAAAAGCCAGTTAAAACTGACTTTTTTAAACTGAATTACAAAGTTTATTTTTTTATAGCTGGTTTAGTTTCTTTCTTAACAGCGGCTGGTTTAGTTTCTTTCTTAACAGCGGCTGGTTTAGTTTCTTTCTTAACAGCGGCTGGTTTAGTTTCTTTCTTAACAGCGGCTGGTTTAGTTTCTTTCTTAACAGCGGCTGGTTTAGTTTCTTTAACCTCTTTAGCTTCGCTAATTTCATCTGTCGAATTTAAAGGGCGATCAACAAGCTCAATGTATGCCATTGGCGCATTATCACCTTTTCTAAACCCACACTTTAAAATTCTTGTATACCCTCCATTTCTGGATATATACCTAGGTCCAATCTCACCAAATAACTTCGAAACAGCATTCTTGTCTCTTAACCTACTAAAAGCTAAACGCTGATTATGAACCGTTGTAACTTTCCCTAGGGTAATGAGAGGCTCTGCAATTTTTCTTAGTTCTTTTGCTTTTGGTAATGTTGTTCTAATAATCTCATGTGTTAATAACGATGTTGCCATATTTTTAAACATGGCTTTTCTATGGCTACTCGTTCTATTTAGCTTTCTATGACTTTTTCCGTGACGCATTATATTACTCCAAATCTATCGGTTATACTTTCTCAACACCAGCTGGTGGCCAATTTTCAACTTTCATACCTAGGGACAAACCTTTTGTAGCAAGAATATCCTTGATCTCGTTAAGAGACTTTCTTCCTAAATTTGGAGCCTTTAATAAATCACTTTCATTTCTTTGAATTAAGTCGCCTATGTAATAAATACTTTCAGCCTTTAAGCAGTTGGCTGATCTAACTGTAAGCTCAAGATCATCTACAGGACGAAGAAGTACAGGATCAATCTGTGGTGCTTGTTGTACCTCAACCTCTGTTAACTCACTCTCAAGGTTTGCAAATACTGAAAGTTGGCCCATAAGGATTCTTGCAGCATCTCGTATTGCCTGTTCTGCATCAACAACCCCGTTTGTCTCTACATCAAGAATTAATCTATCTAAATCTGTTCTTTGTTCAACGCGAGCACTTTCAACAAAATAGCTTACCTTGTTAATGGGGCTAAATGAAGCGTCAATCATAATGTAGCCAATAGTGCTATCTTCTTGCGGGCCTTTTCTTCTTTGCGGTACCGGCTGATAGCCTCTTCCCATTTCCACTTTAGCTTCAATATTTAGTTTTCCACCTTTGTTTAGATGAGCAATTACATGTTCTGGGTTTACAACTTCAACATCATGCCCTACATCAAAATCTGCCACTGTGACTGGGCCTTCTTCAGATTTTGATAATCTTATTGTTGCTTCTGTTCCTTCATGTATTTTTAGAGCAACTTTTTTTAAATTAAGAAGAACATCAACAACATCTTCTTGAACACCTTCAAGGGTTGAATATTCATGAACCACGCCATCAATCTTAACTTCAGTTATTGCGTAACCAGGTATTGATGAAAGTAGAACTCTTCTCAGGGCGTTGCCAAGCGTAAAACCAAAGCCTCTTTCCATTGGCTCTAAAACAACTTTTGCTCTTTGGCTATTTACTATGTCTACATTTACTATTCTTGGTTTTAAATACTCAGTAGGGCTATTTTGCATAGATATCCTTTTATTCAGTGCTTATTTTAATTATTTGGAATAAAGCTCAACAACGAGCGATTCATTAATTGTTGATGGGAGATCGTCTCTTTGTGGCTTGTTTTTAAAGACTCCTTTAAATGCTTTAGAGTCTACTTCTAGCCATTCTGGGAATCCTCTTTCAACAGCAGCTTCAATAGCACCCTTAATTCTTAGTTGACTTTTAGCTGACTCAACAACAGATACTTCATCGCCCGGAGAAACTTGGAATGAAGGAATGTTTACTCTTTTGCCGTTAACTAAAATAGCATTGTGCTTAACTATTTGTCTAGATTCTGTTCTCGAGGCGCCCAGTCCCATCTTGTATACAACATTATCCAGTCTGGATTCAAGTAGCTGTAATAAATTCTCACCGGTAATGCCTTTGCGTCGGTCGGCTTCTGCGTAGTATCCACGGAACTGCTTTTCAAGTACTCCATACATCCGTCTAAGCTTTTGCTTTTCTCTTAACTGAACACCATAATCCGATAGCCTGGACGCTCTTCGTTGTCCATGCTGTCCCGGAGGATAGTTTCTTTTTTCAATTGCACACTTGTCAGTAAAGCACTTCTCTCCCTTGAGGAATAATTTCTCACCCTCTCTTCTACACTGACGACATTTTGGATCAAGATTTCTAGCCAACTTTACTCTCCTAGTTAAATTTTTGACTAATCAAAATTAAATTCTTCTTTTTTTCGGCGGTCTACAGCCGTTATGTGGAACAGGAGTTACGTCCTGAATACTTGTAATTTTTAAACCTACAGCATTTAATGCTCGAACAGATGATTCTCGTCCAGGGCCAGGCCCTTTAATGCGAACCTCAATATTTTTAACACCAAATTCTTGGGCTGCTTTTCCCGCATTTTCTGCAGCAACCTGAGCTGCAAATGGTGTACTTTTTCTTGAGCCTTTGAAACCAGCTCCGCCAGAGGTTGCCCATGAAAGGGCATTACCTTGTCTGTCAGTTATAGTAATAATAGTATTGTTAAAGGATGCGTGGACATGAGCTATGCCTTCGGACACATTTTTCTTAACTTTCTTTTTTATTCTTACGTTTGCTTTTGCCATTACAGTTTTCCCTTAATTATTTCCTAATAGCCCTAACTGGACCCTTCCTTGTTCTAGCATTGTTCTTAGTATTTTGTCCCCGAACTGGAAGTCCTCTTCTATGCCTAAGGCCTCTGTAACATCCTAGGTCCATTAACCTTTTAATGTTCATAGAAACTTCTCTTCGGAGATCACCTTCCACAACAAATTTTTCTATTTCGCCCCTAATTTTTTCAACTGCGGACTCATCAAGGTCTTTTATTTTTGTTGATTGACTTACACCAACCGCAGCACATATTTTTTGTGCTGTAACTTTTCCAATACCAAAAATCGCAGTTAATGCAATTTCCGCATGTTTATTATCTGGTACATTTACGCCTGCAATACGGGCCATAGCTCACTCCAATTAAAACGGCAATTTTTTCAATAAAGCCTTAAATTATAACTATTTTTTACGCAATTCACAATGTTAAAGTTAGTGGCATGCACCTTGTCTTTGTTTGTGTCGAGGATCTTTACAGATCACTCGGACTACACCTTTACGTCTTATAACCTTACAATTTCTGCATAAAGCCTTTACTGATGTTCTAACTCTCATAATAGTTCCTTTTTTTGAGCAAGTTATTTTGCTCTAAATGTTATTCTTGCCTTTGTTAAATCATATGGTGTCATTTCAACTGTCACCTTATCTCCAGGTAAGATCCGAATATAGTTCATTCTCATTTTTCCTGATATATAACCTAAAACTTCATGGCCATTCTCTAATTTCACCTTAAAAGTAGCGTTCGGAAGATTTTCAAGAATTTCGCCTTCCATCTCTATTGTTTCTTCTTTTGCCATTACCTTAAACTCCCGCTTCCACCTTTAAAGTTAGCTTTCTTTAATAATCCTTCATACTGATAAGACATCATTTGTGATTGGACTTGTGTCATGAAGTCCATTGTAACTACAACAATAATCAATAATGAAGTACCTCCAAAATAGAACGGAGTATTAAATTTTAAAATTAAGAACTCAGGCATCAAGCAAACCAGGGTCACGTATATTGCTCCTACAAGAGTAAGGCGGCCAACAATCGTATCTATATACTTTGCTGTTTGCTCTCCAGGCCTAATGCCTGGGACAAATGCTCCGCCTTTTTTAAGATTATCAGCGGTCTCGACCGGATTAAATGTAATTGCTGTATAAAAATAGGCGAAGAATATTATCGCCGCAGCAAATAACAATATATATAAAGGTTGGCCTGGTGAGATTGCCGCTCCAATATCCTTCAACCAGTACAAGCTTTCGCTAGTTCCAAACCATCCAGCAATAGTTGCTGGAAATAGAATCACGCTAGATGCAAAAATCGCAGGAATAACTCCAGCTTGATTTATTTTAAGTGGTAAATGACTTGATTGTCCGCCATATAATTTGTTACCAACTTGCCTTTTAGCATAATTAATAGTTATTCTTCTTTGTCCTCGCTCAACAAATACAACCAATGCAGTCACTAAGATTGCAGCTGTGAGAAGAAAAAACACGAGCGGTATAGAAAAAGCTCCAGTTCTTGTTAACTCTAAAGTGTTTCCAAGAGCGCTTGGAAGGCCTGCAACAATACCTGCGAATATAATCATAGATATACCGTTACCTATACCCCTCTCTGTTATTTGCTCTCCCAACCAAACTAAAAACATTGTTCCACTTACCAAAGTAACCATTGCAGTCAGTCTAAACATTAATCCTGGATCAAGAACCAGTCCAGGCTGTGATTCTAAGGCAACAGTAATGCCTAACGCCTGAAACAAAGCCAAAACCACAGTAAGCTGTCGCGTGTATTTGGTAATTACTCTTTGTCCAGCCTGACCTTCTTTTTTTAACTCTTTAAGCTGTGTCGTCATGGACGTCAATAACGTCATGATTATTGAAGCAGAGATATATGGCATAATTCCTAGGGCAAAAACTGTAAAACGACTTAATGCGCCCCCGGAAAACATGTTAAACATGCCCAGGATTCCTCCGCTCTGAGAATCAAAAAGCTTTTTAAGTTCCATCGGATCTATTCCTGGGACGGGTATATGCGCCCCTAAACGAAATATTACCAAAGCTCCTAGTAGGAATAGTAGGCGACTCTTAAGTTCTCCCATTTTTCCTAATGCGCCAAATGTGCCGTCTTGCGCCAAAATTAAGCCTCTTTAACTTCCTGAACTTTTCCACCCGCTTTCTCAATTGCAACTTTAGCACCTTTTGTAAAAGCAACACCTTCTAGAGTAAATTTCTTAGTAACCTCTCCAGAAAGAAAAACTTTTGCAGTTAAAGAGATTTCTGAGATAAGGTTTGCTGCCTTAAGCGTTAATAAATCCACAACACCTTCATCTAATTTATTTAACTCACTTGTTCTGATCGTTGCATTGTAAACTTTTGTAAGAGAATTGAATCCTCTTTTAGGAAGCCTGCGCTGAATAGGCATTTGACCGCCCTCAAATCCCACCTTATGAAAGCCACCTGCTCTTGAATGTTGACCTTTATGGCCTCTTCCAGCAGTTTTTCCAAAACCGGATCCTATACCTCTACCCACTCTACGTACATTTTTTTTCGAACCATCTGCTGGTTTAATAGTATTTAATCTCATATTAACTCTCTACTTTAAGAAGGTAATTGATAGAATTAATCATTCCTCGAACTTCAGGTGTGTCCTTTAGCTCTACTGTATGGTTAATTTTTCTTAATCCAAGGCCTATCACAGTTGCTTTATGTGAGGCCTTCTTTCCGATTGTACTTTTAATTAACGTAACTTTAACGTTACCTGCTGTATCTTTAGCCATTTAATTATCCTCTAATTTCTTCGACAGATTTGCCACGTTTTGCAGCAATTTCTGATGGGCTATTTACTGCAGCAAGTCCATTTAATGTAGCTCTCACTACGTTATATGGATTTGCAGACCCAATGCATTTAGCCAAAACATCTGTTATACCCATTACTTCGAATATTGCACGCATAGCACCGCCGGCAATAATTCCAGTACCCTCAGAAGCTGGTTGGATAAATACCTTCGCTGCTCCATGTCGTCCTATTACCGAATGGTGAAGCGTTCCATTATTTAGGTTAACTTTTAACATTCCTTTTTTAGCTTCATCCATAGCCTTTTGAACTGCAAGAGGAACTTCTTTAGCTTTTCCTTTACCCATACCTATTGCTCCATCACCGTCACCCACAACAGTTAACGCAGCAAAGCTCATTATTCGTCCGCCTTTAACCACTTTTGTTACTCGGTTAATGGCTATCATTTTTTCTCTAAGTCCATCTTGATTTTGTTCTTGTCTATCTTGTGCCATTTTAAATCCTAATATTTGTTAGAAAGTTAAACCGTTTTCTCTGGCTGAATCTGCTAAAGCCTTGATACGACCATGATACTTGTAACCAGATCGATCAAATGCAATCTCTTTAACCCCTGCTTTCACAGCCTTCTCAGCAATTCTTTTACCAATTGCAATTGCTGCATCTTTGTTGCTTGTATTCTTAAGTGTTTTTTTAACCTCAGCTTCTGTGGTAGATGCTGTAGCAATTACTTTATTATTATTACCATCAATAATTTGTGCATATATATTTGAATTAGATCTATACACTGTTAGACGAGTCACATGTAACTCAGCCATTTTCGCTCTAGATTTTCTAGCTCTTCTTAATCTTGGATTTTCCGTACTCATATTTTATCCTTATGCTTTTTTAGCTTCTTTTATAACAACCTGTTCATCTGAGTATCTCACACCTTTACCTTTGTAAGGTTCTGGTGGTCTGTAAGCTCTTATTTCAGCTGCAACTTGACCTATCACTTGTTTGTTTGAACTTTTCAAAACAATCTCGGTTTGTGTTGGTGTTTCAGCCGTAATTCCATCAGGTAGTTTATGTGTAATAGAATGTGAAAAGCCTAGTTCCAAGTTAATTTTATTTCCTTGGGCTGCAGCTTTGTAACCAACCCCAATAAGGGTTAGTTTTTTTTCAAATCCTTTTGACACACCTTCAACCATATTGTTAACAAGCGCTCTAACAGTCCCAGACATAGCCTTGGAGTGCTTAGTTTCTTTGGTTGCTGCAAAAGTTAAGATTGATTCATTTTGTACGATTTTAACATCACCAGTTAGATGTTGACTAAGGTGACCTAAAGGACCCTTCACGCTAACTAAATCATTTGAAATCGTTATTTCAACATTATCGGGTACATTTATTGGATTATTTGCAACTCTTGACATTTATATTCCCCCTAGGCTACGTAACAAAGCACTTCGCCACCAATACCGGCCGCTCTTGCTTTATTGTCTGTCATAACACCCTTGGAAGTTGTCAGTATAGCTACTCCAAGCCCATTCATTACTTTAGGTAAGTTTTGGCTGTCTTTATAAATTCTTAATCCTGGCTTACTTATTCTCTCAATTTTTTCTATCACTGGCTGACCGGCATAATATTTCAGATTAACTATTAATGATGGTTTACCTGTACTGTCGTTTAAAGCAAAATTTTCAATGTACCCTTCATCTTTAAGCACAGCTGCAATTGCAGATTTTATTTTAGATGCAGGCATTGAAACAGATACTTTATTTCTCATTTGGCCATTCCTGATACGGGTTAACATATCGGCAATCGGATCACTCATACTCATATTTTTTTCTCCTTTACCAACTTGCTTTAGTAACGCCAGGAACTTCACCGAACATCATAAGATCTCGTAGTTTTCCTCTAGCAATACCAAATTTACTATAAACACCTCTGGGGCGACCTGTTAACGCGCATCGATTTCGCAATCTTACTGGGCTAGAATTTCTAGGTAGATTTTGTAACTTTAATCTTGCCTCCATTTTTTGCTCATGAGATGCGGATGAATCCTTTATAACCTCATTCAAGGCAAGTCTTTTAGACTTAAATTTTTCAACCATTTTCCTTCTCTTAATTTCTCTTTCAGTCATGCAAAGTTTAGCCATAGTGTGCCCTAACCTCTAAATGGAAAACTAAAAGCGGCTAGAAGTGCTCTAGCTTCTTCATCAGTTTTCGCTGTAGTTGTGATAGTGATATTCATTCCTCTTAAAGCATCAATTTTGTCGTACTCAATTTCAGGAAAAATAATTTGTTCTGTGATACCCATGTTGTAATTACCTCTTCCATCGAACGATTTAGCAGAAATTCCTCTAAAATCTCTTTCTCTAGGAATAGCAATGTTAATTAAACGATCTAGGAATGTATACATTACTGACTTTCTTAATGTAACCTTGCATCCAACAGGATAATCATCTCGAATTTTGAAAGTTGCAATAGATTTCTTTGCTTTAGTAACAACTGGTTTCTGACCAGCTATTTTTTGCATATCGCCTACTGCATGCTCAATAACTTTCTTGTCAGCAACCGCTTCTCCAAGACCCATATTTAATGTAATTTTTTCAATACGTGGAACTTGCATTGGTGACTTATACTTAAACTGTTCGCTTAACTGTTTAATTATCGTGTCATTATAATATTCTCTAAGTCTAGCCATAATATTTTCCTAAACGTCTATTGCTTCTTGATTAGATTTGTAAATACGAATTTTTTTTCCGTCTTTAAGCTCTTTAAATGTAACTTTGTCAGCTTTCTTTGATGCAGTATTAAAAATAGCTACATTAGAAACCTGCAATGGCATTTCTTTGCTGATTAATCCACCTTGCTCACCTTTTGCTGGATTAGGCTTGGCATGCTTCTTAACCATGTTTAAACCCTCAACAAGAACTTTTCCACCATCGACCAACTTAAGAACGATGCCTTGCTTTCCTTTATCTTTACCAGTATTTATAATTACTGTGTCGCCTTTACGAATTTTATTCATCCGTATACTCCTAAATAACTTCTGGGGCTAATGAAACTATCTTCATAAACCTCTCTGTTCTTAATTCACGAGTTACTGGTCCAAAGATCCTTGTACCAATTGGCTCGTACTTATTATTGAGTAATACTGCAGCATTGCCATCAAATTTAATTAATGAACCATCTGCCCTTCGAACCCCTTTTGCTGTCCTAACAACCACGGCATCATATACCTCACCCTTCTTAACTTTTCCTCGAGGCGCAGCGTCCTTAATAGTTACCTTGATAATATCGCCTACGCTTGCATAACGTCTCTTTGAACCGCCAAGGACCTTTATGCACATAACCGAGCGCGCGCCGGTGTTATCCGCAACTTCTAATCTAGTTTGCATTTGTATCATGAATATATCTCCAACTTAATCCGCTTAATTCTATTTAGACTCAAAATAAGTCTTCCGCAACGGTCAGTATTGGGGCGCTAGCTATAAATTGTAAGAGCGCCAAAAAGAGCAGAATTATATGTTATTTAATAAAATAGCTCAAGTTTTGAACCAATTAAATGGTTCTCGCCTTTGAGACGACCTTTGTTACAACCCATGTTTTATTTTTAGAGATAGGTTTACCTTCAGCAATTTCGACTGTATCCCCTTCATTAATCTCATTTTTTTCATCATGAGCATGGAATTTATTAGACAGCTTAATAACTTTCCCTATTAAAGGATGCTTAACAGTCCTCGGGACTAAAACAGTTACAGTTTTATCCATTTTGTTACTTACTACTTTTCCGGTTAGTGTTCTTGTAATTTTTTGATTATCGCTCATTATGCTTGACTCGCTTTTTCGGCAAGAATTGTTTTTACCCTTGCTATGTCTTTTTGGATTTTTCCCAACTGATCATGTTTGTTTGATTGTTGAGTACTGATTTGCATTCGCGCAGAAAATTGGGCTTTACGCAACTCAACCAATTCCTTACCCAAATCGTCAACACTTTTTGTTCTTAAATCTGTAGCCTTCATAATTATCCTTTAACCACCTATTTGACGAGAAGTAAATGTCGTTAATAACGGCAACTTAGCTGCAGCTAATCTAAAAGCTTCACGAGCTAGAGTTTCTGAAACACCGTCCATTTCATACAACATTTTTCCTGGCTGAATTTCTGCAACATAGAATTCAACACTTCCTTTACCTTTACCCATTCTTACTTCAGCAGGTTTCTTAGAGATTGGTTTATCTGGGAAAATTCTTATCCAAATACGTCCGCCTCTTTTAATATGCCGCGTCATTACTCTTCGAGCTGCCTCAATTTGACGCGCTGTTATTCTTCCCCTCCCAACAGCTTTAAGGCCAAACTCGCCGAAACTAACCTTATTTCCAGTCGAAGCAACACCTCGGTTTCTACCTTTGTGTTCTTTCCTAAATTTTCGTCTAGCTGGTTGTAACATTTTTATGCCTCATCTTTCTTATTTTCTTTTGACACTTCTACATTTTCAGATTTTACTTCTTCTGAATCTGTTTTTGCATCATCTTTAGGTTTAGCTACTTTTTTAACAACAGTCTTTACAGTTGTTTTAGGGGTTTCTGCAGCTGGTTTATTTACTTTTTTCGTTACAGCGTCTTTAACAGTCTTTTTAACTGGGCTAACTTTTTTTTCTACAGCTACCTCTTTATTATCTAAGCTAACAGTTTTAACCGGCTCTTCAAATCTTTCACCTTTAAATATCCATACTTTAATACCAATAATACCGTAAGTTGTTTGAGCTCTCGCCACACCATAATCAATATCAGCCCTTAGTGTATGTAAAGGGACGCGGCCTTCTCTATACCATTCTGATCTTGCTATTTCGATACCATTCAGTCGGCCTGAACTCATAATCTTTACACCCTGCGCCCCTAATCTCATAGCATTTTGCATGGCTCTTTTCATAGCCCTTCTGAACATAACTCGCTTTTCTAGCTGTTGCGCTATACTCTGAGCAATCAAAGTTGCATCAACTTCTGGCTTTCTAATTTCTTCAATATTTAATTGGACAGGTATGCCCATTAAGCTTTGAAGGCTAGATCTTAATGTTTCAATATCTTCACCCTTTTTTCCTATAACAATGCCAGGTCTTGCGGAGTATATGGTTATTTTGGCATTTTTAGCAGGCCTTTCAATCACGATTCTACTTACAGCTGCATTAGCTAGCTTCTTATTTAAAAACTCCCTAACCTTAATATCATTTTGCAGTAAAGAAGCAAAGTTTTTTGAATTTGAATACCATTTGGAGGACCAGTCTTTTGTAACCCCTAAACGGAAACCTATTGGATTGATTTTTTGACCCATAATTTTCTCTAGCTTCCCACTGTCACTGTGATGTGACTTGTTTGTTTTTGAATCTTCCCTGCACGGCCTTTAGCACGAGCACGGATACGTTTTAAAATGGCACCTTTATCTACATAAATAGTCTTTATCTTAAGTTCGTCAATATCAGCACCGTTATTATGTTCTGCATTTGCAATAGCGGACTCCAATACTTTTTTAATGATGTCAGCACCTTTTTTTGGGCTAAATGAAAGTATATTAATAGCATTATCAACTTTCTTACCTCTGATCATATCTGCCACTAATCTCGCTTTTTGCGGAGAAATTCTGACACCTTTTAAAATTGCTGAAACTTCGTTAGCCATAATTTATTTCGCCTTTCTATCGCCAGAGTGGCCTTTAAATGTTCTAGTTGCTGCAAATTCACCAAGTTTATGTCCGACCATGTTCTCAACTATCAATACTGGAACATGCTGTCTACCATTATGAACCGCAATAGTTAGCCCAATAAAGTTTGGTAGTATTGTTGATCTCCTTGACCAAGTTTTTATTGGCTTTCTATCCCTTACTTCAGATGCTTTCTCGACCTTTTTAGCGAGGTGCGAATCAACAAATGGTCCTTTTTTAATCGATCTTGACATATCATTTACCTTTTATTAGATGGTCTACGGCTGATTCTCATATTATCAGTACGCTTATTATTTCTAGTTCTATAACCTTTTGCAGGAGTTCCCCACGGGCTTACTGGATGGCGTCCACCAGAAGTTCGTCCTTCACCACCACCGTGTGGATGATCTACTGGGTTCATAACAACACCCCTAACAGTTGGCCTAATACCTCTCCATCTGTTTGCACCGGCTTTACCTATTGATCTTAGTGAATACTCATCATTTCCCACTTCTCCAAGGGTTGCTTTGCAATCCACATGAATTCTTCTAACCTCACCTGACTTTAATCTTAATTGTGCGTATGCACCTTCACGAGCTAATAACTGAACTGAAGTTCCTGCAGAGCGGGCCATTTGTGCACCTTTACCAGGCTTCATTTCCACACAATGTATTGTGCTTCCAACAGGAATACTTTTTAATGGCAACGTATTCCCATCTTTAAATGGAGCTTCAATTCCACTCATTAATTTATCACCTGCAGCAACGCCTTTAGGCGCTATAATATAAGTTCTTTCCCCATCTGCATAACAAAGCAAAGCAAGGTGCGCCGATCGATTAGGATCATATTCAATTCTTTCAACTGTTGCTGGTATGCCATCTTTTGTTCTCTTAAAATCGACAATCCTTATGTGTTGCTTATGCCCACCGCCCATATGCCTTACAGTAATGCGCCCATGATGGTTGCGGCCTGCATTTTGCTTCTTTTTTATAAGTAAAGGTGCATGAGGCTTGCCTTTATGGAGTCCCTCTGTAACAACTTTTTGTAGACCACGTCTTCCAGGTGAGGTCGGTTTTACTTTAACAATAGCCATTTATTTCTCCTTATTCACCTGTAAAATTAATCTCTTGACCAGCTTTTAAACATACATATGCTTTCTTCCAGTCATGACGTTTACCCATTGAACGTCCAGATCTCTTAATCTTTCCATTCACATTTAAAATATTTACAGATGACACTTCAACCTTGAACATTGTTTCTATTGCCATCTTTACATCTGCTTTAGTAGCTGATTGCGTCACTCTGAATGCAATTTGATTATTTTTATCTGCAATCATGGTTGCTTTTTCAGTTACTTGTGGAGCGAGGATAGCTCGAAGCGATCTATCTGTTTGTTTGATTAGGTTACTCATGCAAACATCTCCTCAAGTTGTTTAACTGCTTCAGTTGTTGCAATCACTTTTGAAAAGTGAACTAGACTTACTGGGTCTGCATATTTAGCTTCTACAACTAAAGCGTTTGTTAAGTTTCTGGATGATAGATATAGATTTTCATCAAAAGAATCAATTAGCACTAAGACATTTTCTGTGATCCCAAGTGTTTTTATCTTCTCAACAAATTGCTTTGTTTTAGGTGAGTCAATCTTGAACTCTTCTATAATTGACAATCTTTCCTGTCTAACTAATTCAGACAAAATAGACTTCATAGCAACTCTGTATGCTTTTTTATTAAATTTTTGAGTATAGTTTTCGTCTGGTCTGTTTGGAAAAGCTCTTCCTCCTCCACGCCATATCGGGCTGGATGTCATTCCGGCACGTGCGTTACCTGTTCCCTTTTGGCGAAATGGTTTTCGTGTACTGTGCTTAACTTCTGCTCTGGTTTTCTGTGCACGAGTCACTGAACGACCGTTGCTCATGTATGAAGTTACTAATTGATGAATCAATGACTCATTAAATTCGCTTGCAAATATATCATCAGAAGCTTTGTGTGTTTTTTTTGAAAGCTTTCCTGATTTATCGAGGATTTTAAATTCCATTACGCATCCCCTTTTATTTTAACCGCAGGCCTAATTAAAACGTCAGATCCCTTAGATCCTGGCACTGCGCCTTTAATTAAAATTAGATTTCGTGGTGAATCTATTCTAACCACCTCTAAATTTTGTGTTGTTCTTTTTTTATCACCTAAATGACCAGCCATTTTTTTACCTGGAAAAACCCGCCCAGGATCTTGACATTGACCTGTTGAGCCGTGTGAGTTATGTGAGATAGAAACACCGTGAGTAGCCCTATTAGAGCTGAAATGATGACGTTTTATTGGTCCTTGAAAACCTTTACCAATAGTAGTACCTGTAACATCAACTTTTTGACCTACTTGGAAAATTTCAACAGATAAACTGGATTCGGTTGTGTAATTACTGATTTCTTCTTCAGATAATCTGAGTTCATGGAGGCCTAGTCCTGCTTCAACAGAAGCTTTAGCATAATGGCCCACTAGTGATTTGTTTAACTTGGTAGATTTAGATCTTCCATAAGCTAATTGAAGGCTGCTATAGCCATCACTATTAATTTTTTTGATCTGTGTCACGCGATTAGGAACTACCTCAAGTACCGTAACTGGAATGCTTGCGCCTTCATCAGTGAATACCCTGGTCATTCCGACCTTGCGACCAATAAGCCCTAAGCTCATGATCTTTATCCTTATTATTAGTTACAAAGCCAATTACAATTGATTGGCTTCTTAAAAGAGCGCTATTATATACAACGCTCGTGTATTTTACAACTTAATTTCAACATCTACCCCAGCAGGCAAATCAAGCTTCATCAATGCATCTACTGTTTTGTCCGTTGGATCTAAAATATCCATCAATCTTTGGTGTGTTCTTATTTCAAACTGATCTCTAGCTTTTTTATAAACATGCGGAGAGCTTAATAAGTCAAACCGTTCAATCCTAGTCGGAAGAGGAACTGGGCCTTTAACTACCGCACCAGTTCTTTTTGCTGTATCAACTATCTCCTGTGCAGATTGATCAATCAGCTTGTAATCGAACGCTTTTAATCTAATTCTTATTTTTTGACTAACCATTATTTATAACCCTCTAAAGAACGAATATCTATTTCAAGATATTTTTTTTAATTTAAATTTACTCAACAATCTTTACAACGACGCCTGAACCAACGGTTCGGCCGCCTTCACGAATCGCAAATCTCAAACCTTCTTCCATAGCGATAGGTGCGATTAGTGTTGCAGTGATTGATACGTTATCGCCTGGCATTACCATTTCTGTACCTTCTGGTAAGTCCACAGCGCCTGTTACATCGGTTGTTCTAAAATAGAACTGAGGTCTATAACCATTAAAGAATGGAGTATGACGACCGCCTTCATCTTTACTTAAGCAGTAAATTTCAGCTGTGAATTTTGTGTGAGGCTTAATTGAGCCTGGCTTACAAAGTACTTGGCCACGTTCCACGTCTTCTCGTTTTGTTCCACGAAGCAACACACCAACGTTATCGCCGGCTCGACCTTCATCAAGCAACTTACGGAACATTTCAACGCCTGTACATGTGGTTGTTTCTGATGGTTTTAAACCAACAATTTCAATTTCTTCGTTTACTTTAACGACACCTCTTTCGACACGGCCTGTTACCACAGTACCTCGACCAGAGATTGAGAACACATCCTCAACTGGCATCAAGAAAGCGCCATCAATAGCACGTTTTGGCTCAGGGATGTATGTGTCTAGCGCTTCAGCAAGTCTAAAGATTGCTGGTTCACCCATTTCTGATTGATCGCCTTCTAATGCTTTTAATGCAGAACCTGTAATGATAGGAATATCATCACCAGGGAAATCGTATTTACTCAATAATTCACGTACTTCCATTTCTACCAACTCAAGAAGCTCGGCATCATCAACCATATCGGCTTTGTTGAGGAACACCACCATGTGCGGAACGCCAACTTGGCGAGACAATAGAATGTGTTCACGCGTCTGAGGCATCGGTCCGTCAGCAGCTGAACACACAAGGATTGCACCATCCATTTGAGCGGCACCGGTAATCATGTTTTTCACATAATCGGCGTGACCTGGACAATCAACGTGAGCATAATGACGTGTTTCTGTTTCGTATTCTACGTGTGAAGTATTAATAGTAATGCCACGTGCTTTTTCTTCAGGAGCAGAATCAATGGTAGCGAAATCTCTAAGATCTCCACCAAATTTCTTAGTTAATACTGATGAAATCGCAGCAGTAAGAGTAGTTTTACCATGATCAACGTGACCAATAGTTCCTACGTTAACGTGCGGTTTGGTACGCTCAAATTTACCTTTAGCCATAATCTTTTTCCTTTGTTCTCTTAAAAATTATTGTTTATTAATTACTGCTTCTGCAATATTTCTTGGAGCTTCAGCATAATGCTTAAACTCCATCGAATATGTAGCACGACCCTGTGAAAGCGATCTAACCGTTGTTGAGTAGCCAAACATTTCTGCTAGTGGCACTTCTGTCCTAATAACTTTTCCTGATGCATTATCTTCCATTCCTTGGACAATACCTCTTCGGGAAGATAGGTCACCCATTATGTCACCCATATATTCTTCAGGTGTTTCTACTTCTACAGACATCATCGGCTCAAGAAGCACTGGATCGGCTTTTCTACATCCATCCTTGAAAGCGAATGAAGCGGCCATTTTAAATGCATTTTCGTTAGAGTCAACATCATGGTATGAGCCATCATAAAGCGTAACCTTAACGTCTTCAATTGGATATCCAGCAAGCACTCCTGCTTTGATCGTTTCTTTAAGTCCTTTGTCAACTGCGGGTATAAACTCTCTTGGCACTGCGCCGCCCTTAATGGCATCAACAAACTCATATCCTTTACCCTGTTCGTTAGGTTCTATTCGTAGGTTAACGTGGCCATACTGACCTTTACCGCCTGATTGTTTAACAAACTTACCTTCCTGCTCAACTGACTTCTTAATCGCCTCTCTATAGGCAACTTGTGGGGACCCGATGTTGGCTTCTACCGCAAATTCCCTTTTCATTCTATCAACGAGAATTTCAAGATGAAGCTCACCCATACCAGAAATAATAGTTTGGTTAGTTTCTTCATCGGTTTTAACTCTAAATGAAGGGTCTTCTTGAGCCAGCCTTCCTAATGCTATACCCATTTTTTCTTGGTCAGCTTTTGTTTTAGGTTCAACAGCTACATGAATAACGGGCTCAGGAAATATCATTCGCTCTAAAATTACTGCATTTTTCTCAGTGCACAAAGTATCGCCTGTAGTTACGTCTTTTAAACCTACAGCTGCTGCAATGTCTCCCGCATAAACCTCTTTAATCTCTTCCCTGTTATTAGCATGCATCTGTAAAATACGTCCCAGCCTTTCCTTCTTTCCTTTAATTGGGTTGTAAATGGTGTCACCTGCCTTAACTACTCCTGAGTAAACTCTAAAGAAAATAAGTTGACCCACAAATGGATCAGTCATAATTTTAAAAGCTAACGCAGAGAAGTGAGCTGAGTCCGAAGCCTCACGGGTTGTTTCTTTTTCTGTAGCTTCATCAATGCAAGGCATAGGGGGGACGTCAACAGGTGAAGGCATCAACTCAATCACTGCGTCTAACATTGCTTGAACACCTTTATTTTTAAAGGCTGAGCCACATAGCATAGGTACAATTTCATTTGAGATAGTTCTTTCTCTAAGCCCTTGCTTAATTTCAACTTCCGACAAATCTCCTGTCTCAAGATATTTGTTCATTAAATCTTCATTTGCCTCTGCTGCTGACTCAAGCATGTTTTCACGCCATTTTTGGCACTCTTCTTTGAGTTCATCACGAATATCTTTATATTCAAAAGTTACTCCGTTATCCTCTTCATTCCAAATTATTTCCTTCATTTTCACCAGATCTACAACTCCAGTAAATGTTTCGGCTGCTCCAATAGGAACCTGAATAGGGATTGGATTTGCCTTGAGGCGTGAGCGCATTTGATCGTAAGCTTTAAAAAAGTCTGCTCCAGCTCTGTCCATTTTATTCACAAAAGCCATTCTCGGCACCTTGTATTTGTTTGCTTGTCTCCAAACTGTTTCTGATTGTGGTTGAACCCCACCCACAGCACAGTAAACCATGCATGCTCCATCAAGCACACGCATCGAACGCTCAACTTCAATAGTAAAGTCAACGTGACCAGGGGTGTCGATAATGTTAATTCTATGCTGATCAAACTGCTTACCCATTCCACTCCAGAAACAAGTTGTTGCAGCAGAGGTAATTGTTATGCCTCTTTCCTGTTCTTGTTCCATCCAGTCCATAGTAGCGGCACCATCATGGACTTCTCCAATCTTATGTGTGATCCCAGTATACAAAAGGATTCTTTCTGTTGTTGTTGTTTTACCAGCATCAATGTGCGCACTAATACCAATGTTTCTGTATCTATTTATGAGAGTTTTGCGAGCCACTTAAGTCAACCTTTTACTTAAAAATTAAAAACGGAAATGTGAGAATGCTTTGTTTGCTTCAGCCATTCTATGGACTTCTTCTCTTTTCTTCATAGCCGCACCTTTACTTTCTGATGCTTCTAAAATTTCTGCCGCAAGGCGTAGATCCATTGATTTTTCACCTCTTTTTACAGCTGCCTCTTTAAGCCACCTCATTGCTAGCGCCGATCTTCTTTGAGGTCTAACTTCCACAGGAACTTGATAATTCGCCCCACCCACTCTTCGACTCTTAACTTCAACAACTGGTCGGAGATTGTCAATTGCTAACGAGAAAACTTCAATCGGATCTTTACCGCTTTTAGTTTGAACTTGATCGAAAGCACCATAAATGATTCTTTCAGCAACAGATTTTTTACCGCTAACCATTAATACATTAACGAATTTAGAAACTTCTTGGCTTCCAAATTTTGGATCTTGCAGTATTTCTCTTTTTGGGACTTCTCTTCTTCTTGGCATATCAAGTAACCTTTTAAATTATTAAGCCTCTTTTGGACGTTTTGTACCGTACTTAGAGCGTGATTGTCTTCTGTCTTTAACCCCTGATGTATCTAAACTGCCCCTTACCATGTGATAACGAACACCAGGAAGATCTTTCACTCGTCCTCCTCGAAGTAGTACAACAGAATGTTCTTGTAAGTTATGGCCTTCACCACCGATATAACTAATTACTTCATAGCCAGTTGTTAGCCTAACTTTTGCTACTTTTCTTAAAGCTGAGTTAGGTTTTTTTGGTGTTGTTGTGTACACGCGGGTACAAACTCCTCTTTTTTGAGGAGATGCTTCAAGAGCTGGCACCTTACTTTTTTCAATAATTCTTTTTCTTGGCTTCCGAATTAACTGGTTTATCGTGGGCATTGCCTATCCTTATTTATTTAAATTAGCTTAATCTCGTCTTTTCCAGACTAATGCTAGAAAAGGCGAGAATTGTATTTTGCTTCTGTCTTATTGTCAACTGAAAATTTATTCAGTTGGCATCTCTACCTCAGGATTATCTCCTGATACATCTGTTGATACTGAAGCTTCAATGGAAATTGGCTTAACCTCATCATCTGAAGCAAAAATAGCCTCAGCCTTTTCAAGGCTCGTCATTTCAGCACTTTGTTTAACTGCCTCAGCTTTAATTCTTGCTGCTTCCTTTCTATTTAAATGATGTGCCATACCTGATCCAGCCGGTATTAATCGGCCAACAATCACATTCTCTTTTAGGCCCCTTAGTTCATCGCGTTTACCTAAAATAGCTGCTTCGGTAAGAACTCTAGTTGTTTCTTGGAACGATGCTGCTGATATAAACGAATCGGTTGCTAAAGAAGCTTTTGTAATACCTTTGAGCACATATTCAAATTTAGCAGGTTGTTTGTCTTGAGCAGCAATTGCTTCATTAGCTGTCAGTATTTCTGCTCTTTCTAACTCTTCTCCAGGAATAAACGTAGTGTCACCTTTTTCTACTACCCTTACTCTACGTAGCATTTGTCTTACGATTACCTCAATATGCTTGTCATTTATTTTCACCCCTTGCAAACGGTATACATCTTGCACTTCATCAATAATATATCTTGCAAGCGCTTCTCTTCCTTGAAGCCTAAGTATGTCTGCTGGATCTGCAGGACCATCTACAATAACCTCGCCCTGAGTTACAATTTGACCATCATGAGCAGTGACATGCTTGTCTTTAGGTATTAGGAATTCTTTTGCTTCCCCATCCGCGTCAGTGATGACTAGTCTTTGTTTACCCTTAGTGTCTTTTCCGAATGATACCGTACCCGTTACTTCAGCTAGCACTCCTGCATCTTTAGGGGAACGTGCTTCAAATAATTCAGCAACACGTGGTAAACCACCAGTAATATCTCGTGTTTTTGAAGACTCTTGAGGTATTCTAGCTAATACGTCACCTACTTTTACATCCTGATTGTCTGCGACTGTGATGATATATTTTAACTGGAATGTAACATTCACAGAATTATCCGAAGCAAGGAGTTTTACCTCCTCTCCATTACTATCTAAAAGTTTAATTTGCGGCCTTGTTCCTTTTGATTGACCTGCTTTAGCTTTAGATTCTATTACCACCAAAGATGATAAGCCAGTAACCTCATCTATTTGCTTGGAAACAGTAATGCCCTCTTCAACGTTTTCAAATTTCACACGTCCTGCATACTCTGAAATGATAGGTCTTGTATGAGGGTCCCATGTTGCCATTACCTCTCCTACTTTGATAGATTTTCCATCATTTACAAGCAGTGTTGCACCGTATGGTACTTTATGTCTTTCCCTTTCTCTTGCGGAATCATCTTCGATCAAGAATTCTCCGTTACGAGAAATCACTACTTTCTCGTTCCTTGCATTTGTAACGTATCGCATAGTAGAGGTAAATCTAACGGTACCAGCTGACTTTCCTTCGATTTGACTCACTGATGCCGCTCTTGAAACCGCGCCACCAATATGGAAAGTTCTCATCGTTAACTGTGTTCCAGGCTCACCAATAGACTGAGCAGCAATAACACCTACCGCCTCTCCTTGATTTATTAAGTTGCCACGACCTAGGTCTCGACCATAACACTTAGCACAAATACCGTATCTTGTTGCACACGTAAGAGCTGTTCGAACTTTAACTTCATCGATACCTAAACTTTCAATCTTCTCTACCTCATCTTCGGATAGTAATGTTCCGGCTGGGTATAACACTTCTTGAGTTTCTGGATTCATTACTTCAAGCGCTGCCACTCTACCGAGTATACGGTCACTTAGCGGCTCAACTATTTCACCACCCTTAACAAGTGCTTTAGTAACCAGCCCTTCATCGGTTCCACAATCATGCTCCTGGACTACCAAGTCTTGAGTTACATCTACAAGACGCCTTGTAAGGTAGCCTGAGTTAGCTGTTTTAAGTGCAGTATCTGCTAAACCTTTTCTAGCTCCATGAGTTGAAATAAAATATTGTAGAACATTCAATCCATCTCTAAAGTTTGCTTTAATTGGCGTCTCAATGATTGATCCATCTGGACGAGCCATCAAGCCACGCATACCAGCTAATTGTCTAACTTGAGCCGCTGAACCCCTTGCTCCAGAATCTGCCATCATATAAATCGCATTGAATGACTCTTGTTTTAAGTCGTTTCCTTTGTCGTCTTTTACAACCTTTCCATCGTGACCAATAACAGTTTCTTCTTTGAGCTTTCTCATCATTGCATCAGCAATTTTGTCTCCAGCACGTCCCCAAATATCTACTACCTTATTATATCTCTCGCCCTGAGTCACTAAACCAGAAGAGTATTGATTTTCAATCTCTTGCACCTCTTGGTCTGCGTCAGAAATAAGGTCAACCTTTTCGGATGGGACAAGCATGTCATGAACAGTCACTGACATACCTGCTTTAGTTGCAAATTTATAGCCTGTATACATAAGTTGGTCGGCTAAAATCACAGTCTCTTTGATTCCAAGCTTTCTAAAGCTTAAATTGATTAGCTTTGATAATTCTTTTTTCTTTAACGTTTTATTGATGTTTTCAAAGGCTAATCCGTGGGGAAGTATTTCTGATAATAAAGCCCTTCCAACGGTAGTTTCATATCTATTAACTTTTAACGTCTTACTGTTATCAAAGTTCAATTCATATTCATCTACACGAACTGTGACTTTTGCATGAAGATCAACAAATCCTTGGTCGTATGCACGACGAGCCTCATTGATATCAGAGAACTTCATCCCCTCACCTTTAGCAGCTATTTTTTCTCGTGTCATATAATATAAACCAAGAACAATATCTTGAGAGGGAACGATAACTGGCTCACCGTTTGCAGGTGACAATACATTATTAGATGCCAGCATTAAAGTTCTAGCTTCCATTTGGGCCTCAATTGAAAGAGGTACATGAACAGCCATTTGATCGCCATCAAAGTCAGCATTAAATGCAGAACATACAAGAGGATGTAATTGAATGGCCTTGCCTTCAATCAATACAGGTTCAAAGGCCTGAATACCCAAGCGATGAAGTGTTGGAGCTCTATTCAAAAGCACTGGATGTTCACGTATAACATCTTCAAGGATATCCCAAACCTCAGGACCTTCTTCTTCAACTTTCTTCTTGGCTGCTTTTATGGTTGTAGCAAGTCCTAGCAACTCCAATTTATTAAAGATAAATGGCTTGAATAGCTCCAAAGCCATCTTTTTAGGAAGTCCACATTGATGAAGCTTCAACTCTGGTCCTGCAACAATTACAGAACGGCCAGAATAATCAACACGCTTCCCTAATAAGTTTTGCCTGAATCGTCCACCCTTCCCTTTAATCATATCAGCCAATGATTTCAGAGGTCTCTTATTGGCCCCCGTCATGACCTTCCCACGTCTACCGTTATCGAGAAGTGAGTCAACTGACTCCTGAAGCATTCTTTTTTCATTTTTTACGATAATTTCCGGCGCCCTAAGATCAAGTAATCTTCTAAGACGGTTATTCCTATTAATAACTCTTCTATAAAGATCATTAAGATCTGAGGTTGCAAACCGTCCACCATCCAAAGGTACTAAAGGTCTTAACTCAGGAGGAAGTACGGGAAGTATCTCTAGAATCATCCACTCAGGCTTAATTCCTGACTTCTGGAAAGCTTCAAGCACTTTAAGTCTCTTGGCAATTTTCTTAATTTTTGCTTCTGATCCTGTGGCCTCCATGTCAGCAGCCATTCTTTCTATTTCAGATGGAATATTAATAGACTTCAAAAGCTCTTTTACGCCTTCAGCTCCCATAACAGCTGTAAATTCATCACCGAATTCTTCAGCTTTTGCCATATAATCATCTTCAGTGAGCAATTGTCCTCGCGTTAACGGTGTCATGCCTGGATCTACGACCATGTAAGCTTCAAAGTACAGTACTCTCTCAATATCCCTTAATGCTATATCAAGAACCATTCCAAGCCGACTAGGGAGGCTCTTAAGAAACCATATGTGTGCAACTGGGCTCGCAAGATCAATATGGCCCATTCTCTCTCTTCGAACTTTCGAGAGAGTTACTTCAACGCCACATTTTTCACAAATAACACCCCTGTGTTTTAAGCGTTTATACTTTCCACACAAACATTCATAGTCTTTAACTGGGCCAAAAATTTTAGCGCAGAATAAACCGTCCCGCTCTGGTTTAAAGGTTCGATAATTAATTGTTTCAGGCTTCTTAACCTCACCATACGACCATGATCTGATTTTTTCAGGAGAAGCTAAAGCAATTTTAATAGCATCAAACTCCTCAGACTGAGTAGTTTGTTTAAATAGATCTAATAATGCTTTCATGTCCTATCTCCTAGTTTCTATCAAGATCAATATCAATCGCTAAAGAGCGAATTTCTTTTGTTAACACATTGAATGATTCTGGCATGCCAGCATCAATCTTATGTTCGCCTTTAACAATATTCTCGTAAACTTTAGTTCTACCCATTACATCATCTGATTTAACTGTCAGCATTTCCTGCAATGTGTAAGATGCCCCATATGCTTCAAGTGCCCAAACCTCCATTTCGCCAAATCGCTGCCCACCAAACTGAGCTTTTCCGCCCAATGGTTGCTGTGTGACTAATGAATACGGTCCTGTAGATCGAGCATGCATCTTGTCATCAACCAAATGATGAAGTTTTAATACATGCATATATCCAACCGTAACTGGCCTTTCAAAACTTTCACCAGTTCTCCCATCAAATAAACGTACTTGAGTCTTGTTGGCTGCAAAATTTAAGATTTTCGTATGGTCGCTTTCGTCGGGATATGCTAAATCCAACATTTGCTGAATATCCGATTCCGCGCCACCATCAAAAACTGGAGTAGCGAATGGTACGCCATTAGAAAGATTTTCTGCTAACTCTTTCACCTCATTATCTTTTAAGCTTTGAATATCTTCACCCTTACCGGATGAGGTGTTATAAATTTTGTCTAAAAATTTTCTTACCTCAGCAATATTAGTATTACTTCTCATCATTTCATCAATTCGATCGCCTAAGCCCTTTGCAGCCCAGCCTAAATGAACCTCTAAGATTTGACCGATATTCATTCGTGAAGGAACACCTAATGGATTTAATACAATATCCAAGGTCTTTCCATCTGCCATATATGGCATGTCTTCAACAGGAACAATTTTTGAAATAACGCCTTTGTTTCCGTGGCGTCCAGCCATTTTATCTCCTGGCTGAATTCTTCTTTTAACTGCTAAATAGACTTTTACCATCTTTTGGACGCCTGGTGGAAGTTCATCGCCTTGCGTTAGCTTTCTTTTCTTTTCTTCAAAGCGATTATCAAATTCCTTCTTAGCAAAATTAAAACTTTCTTTCATAGCTTCCAATTGCTTGGAATCTTTATCGTCAGAAACCCTAATATCAAACCACTCATATTTACCAAGCTCAGCTAATTTTTCCTTACTAAGTTTGTCGCCTTTCTTTATTCCTTTTGGTCCACCTACAGCAACCTTGTTAAGAAGTATCTTTTCAATACGTCCGAAAATATCACTCTCAACAATTCTTAATTGGTCAGCAACATCTTTTTTGAATGCTATCAATTGATCTCCAATTATTTGCTCTGCTCTGTCGTCTCTATCAATACCTTCTCTAGTGAAAACTTGAACATCAATAATAGTTCCAGACATTCCTGAAGGCACTCTAAGACTTGTATCTTTAACGTCAGAAGCTTTTTCTCCAAAAATAGCTCTTAATAACTTTTCTTCTGGGGTTAATTGTGTCTCACCTTTAGGTGTTACTTTTCCAACTAACACATCACCGGCCTCAACTTCTGCCCCAATAAAAATGATTCCAGCATTATCTAAACGACCAATCATTCGCTCAGAAAGATTAGAAATATCTTGAGTTATCTCTTCTGGTCCAAGCTTAGTGTCTCTAGCCACAACAGACAGTTCTTCGATATGAATTGAGGTATATCTGTCATCCGAAACAACTCGCTCTGATATAAGAATTGAATCTTCGAAGTTGTAACCATTCCATGGCATAAAACCAACCAACATATTTTGTCCAAGAGCTAACTCACCCAGATCTGTTGATGCTCCATCAGCAATTACAGCGCCTCTGTCAATCTTATCTCCCATTCGAACTAAGGGTTTTTGATTGATATTGGTATTTTGGTTGGATCTTGTGTATTTAGTAAGATTATAAATATCTACACCAATACCATCTTGAGCAGTTTCTTTTTCATTTACTTTAACTACAATTCGGTTTGAGTCTACATAATCGACAATTCCGCCTCTTTTTGCCTGAACCGTTGTGCCAGAATCCATAGCAACAGTTCTCTCAATCCCAGTTCCTACTAGCGCTTTCTCTGCTCTAAGACAGGGCACAGCCTGTCTTTGCATGTTTGCGCCCATTAATGCTCTGTTCGCATCGTCATGTTCTAGAAATGGAATCAAAGACGCAGCAACCGAAACAATTTGCCCTGGTGCAACATCCATAAAATCAACGCTATCATTTCCAGCCATCGTAAATTCATTTTTATATCTTGATGAAACTAACTCTTCTTTAAATTTACCATTTGTGCCTAATTCAGAATTTGCTTGCGCAATTGTATAGTCGCTTTCTTCAATAGCAGATAGATACTCTATGTCAGCAGTGACTTTACCACCCTCAACCCTTCTGTAAGGAGTTTCTAAAAAGCCGTACTTATTTGTTCTTGCAAACATAGCAAGCGAATTAATAAGGCCAATATTTGGGCCTTCAGGAGTTTCGATTGGACAAACTCTCCCATAGTGAGTTGAGTGAACGTCTCTTACTTCAAAGCCAGCACGCTCTCTTGTTAAGCCACCAGGGCCTAGAGCAGAAACCCTTCTTTTGTGAGTAATTTCTGATAACGGGTTTGTTTGATCCATAAACTGTGAAAGTTGAGAGGAGCCAAAAAATTCTCTAATTGCACTGGATATTGGTTTAGAGTTAATCAAGTCGTGAGGCATTAAATTGTCTGCTTCGGCCTGACCCAACCTCTCTTTAACTGCTCTTTCAACTCTTACAAGGCCCGTTCTGAATTGATTTTCTACTAACTCTCCAACCGATCGGATTCGTCGATTTCCCAAATGGTCAATGTCGTCAATCTCACCTCTTCCGTTTCTAAGCTCAATTAATAAACCAACAACGGCCAGGATATCTTGATGAGATAGAATCGACTCTCCTGTCTCGTCCTTATCACCTACGCCATCATGAAATCTTTTCATCCACTCAGCATATTGGTCGTATGTTTTTGGGAAAGCTCTTCGGTTAAATTTCATTCTTCCCACGTTAGACAAATCATAACGATCAGCATTGAAAAATAACCCTTCAAATAATCCGTTAACTGAATCTTCTGTTGGAGGCTCACCGGGTCGCATCATACGATAAATTGCAACTTTTGCACTATATTGGTCTGGTACGTCATCAGACGCAAGAGTTTGTGATAGAAAATCGCCGTGATCCAAATCATTAGAATAGAGCGTGTTAAATTCCGGAACTTTTAATTCCAATAGCTTTTCTATCAACTCTTCTGTTATCTCAGCATTTGTCTCAGCAATAACTTCACCGCTGTCTTTATCAATAATTGCTTTTGAAATTTTTCTACCAACGAGATAATCCGAATCAACACTAATAGTTTTAATTCCAGCTTTTTCAATTTCTCGAATGTGCTTCACCGTTATGCGCTTATCTTTTGCAATGATCACATTGCCTTTTTTATCTTTTATATCAAATTTAGCGATCTCACCCCTAAATCGTTCAGGGATGATATGAAACTGGAAAGCATTAGATTTAATCTCGAATGTATCAAGATCATAAAAAGTAGACAAGATTTCTTCCGAAGATAGTCCTAAAGCCTTAAGTAATGTTGTGACCGGCATCTTTCTTCGTCTATCAATTCTGAAGTATAGGTAATCTTTCGGGTCAAATTCAAAATCTAGCCATGAACCACGATAAGGTATTACTCTTGCTGAGAAGAGCAATTTACCTGAGCTATGCGTCTTACCTTTGTCATGTTCGAAGAACACTCCTGGACTTCTATGAAGTTGAGACACAATAACTCTCTCAGTCCCATTAATCACAAACGACCCATTTTGGGTCATTAAGGGAATCTCACCCATATAAACTTCTTGCTCCTTTACTTCCTTAATTGTTGGTTGCGATGCCTCTTTGTCCATTATAGTAAGGCGAACCTTTACCCTCAAGGGAACAGCATAGGTTAAGCCTCTTTGCTGACATTCCTTAACATCAAACACTTCTTTACCGAGGTTGTAGCTCACGTAATCAAGTTTCGCATTCCCAGAATGACTTGATATTGGAAAAAGGGTATTAAAGGTCGACTCTAATCCAGCAATCTCTCTATCTTCAACCTTCACTTCTCTTTGAAGAAAGGCCTTATAAGACTCAAGCTGCATTGCCAAAAGGTAAGGAATCTCAAGTACTGTTTCTCTCTTTGCAAAACTTTTCCTAATACGTTTTTTTTCGGTAAACGAATAGCTCATAGCATCTCCAGAATTAACAATCGATATAAGAAAAAACTTTTACAAACTTTCTCTTATATAAATTCTTTTTTTAATAAAGTAAGGCTGAATCCTTATTCAAAGGATCCAGCCTTATCTTTTAAACTAACTACTTAAGCTCAGCAGTTGCGCCGGCTTCAGTTAATTTTTTCAGCGCTTCGTCAGCGGAAGCTTTGTCAAGAGCTTCTTTTACAACTTTCGGTGCTGCGTCCACAATGTCTTTAGCTTCTTTCAGGCCTAAGCCTGTAATCTCTCTTACTGCTTTAATTACGTTAACTTTATTTTCTCCGATACCTGATAGGTGAAGGTCAAATTCAGTTTTTTCTTCAGCTGCTGCTGCTCCGCCTGCTGCCGCTGCTGCAGGTGCTGCCGCTGCCGCTGCCGCTGATACACCAAATTTTTCTTCCATTTCTTTTATCAGTTCAGATAAATCAAGAACAGACATTGATCCAATTGCTTCTAAGATATCTTCTTTTGAGATAGCCATAATTTTATTACTCCTAATAGTTTAAATAAGCCTTGTCATAGAATGATTACGCAGGTTTTTGGTCACGAACCGCTGCTAACCCTCTCACAAATTTTGTTGGCACTTCGTTTAAGGTGCGTACAAAAGTTGCAATAGGTGCTTGCATTGTTCCCAATAGTTTTGCAAGTAATTCTTCTCGACTTGGCAATGACGCTAATGCTTTAATTGCATCGGCATCCAACCGTTCATTTGGCATTGCTCCTGATTTAATAACAAACAAATCATTTTCTTTAGCAAAGTCGTTTAAAACTTTAGCCGCCGCTACAGGATCATCAGAAATACCAAACACTAAGGGTCCAACCATATCTTCGGACAACGAAGAGAAGGGTGTATCTTCAATCGCTCTTTTAACCAACTTATTTTTGAGCACTTTTAAATACACGCCAGAATTTCTGGCTTTAACTCTTAGGCTTGTCATATTCCCAACATCTACTCCGCGATATTCTGCAAGAATAATAGATTGAGCATTTTCAATTTGTTTGCTAACTTCAGCAACTACTGCCTTTTTTTCATCAAGATTCAGACTCAAGGTCTTCTCCTTCCGTTAAATAAAAGTATTAAATAAATTTAATACCAACAAAACGATGACCTCTATCAGGATGCTATCCCTTAGGGTACCGCCATCTGCGTAGGCTTATTACAATTAAACTTTCGTACCTACGGTCTTTGACAACCTCGCAAAAAACACGAGCCCAAAGCACTTTATGCAAGACACATTAAGTGTCTTGCAAATTCCTTAATTTAATAAACTTGCTTGATCAATTTTTATACCAACACCCATGGTGCTGGAAACTGTCACCTTCTTAATATAAATACCTTTGGATCCAGTAGGCTTCGCTTTATTGAGCGCATCCACTATTGCAACTAAATTACCTTGAAGTTGTTCTACTGTAAATGAGGCTCTGCCAATCGTACAATGAATGATTCCAGCTTTATCGGTCCTATATTGAACCTGTCCGGCTTTAGCATTTTTAACAGCTTTGTCTGTGTCCGGAGTTACTGTGCCAACCTTTGGGTTTGGCATCAACCCTCTAGGGCCCAAAATCTGAGCTAATGGTCCAAGTATCTTCATTGCATCTGGTGTTGCTATCACTACATCAAAGTTCATTTCACCAGCTTTAATTTTTTCGGCTAGATCTTCGTATCCAACAAGGTCTGCGCCAGCTTTTTTTGCAGCTTCAGCTGCATCGCCTTGAGCAAATACCGCTACTCTTGTAGTTTTACCTGTTCCATTAGGAAGGACAAGAGACCCCCGAACTAACTGATCTGATTTTTTTGCATCTATACCTAAATTTATTGAGACATCAACAGCTTCATCAAATTTTGCCTTAGCCGTTTCTTTGACCAAGATTAATCCATCATTAGCTAGGTATAATTTATCTCTGTCAACGCTGTCAGAAAGCGCTTTCATTCTTTTGCTAGCTCCCATTTATACGCCCTCCACTTCAATACCCATACTTCTTGCACTACCTGCGATTGTTCTAACAGCCGCATCCATATCTGAGGCTGTTAAATCTGGTTCTTTAGTTTTGGCAATTTCTTCCGCCTGTGCTCTCGTAATTTTTCCGACCTTATTTGTATGAGGAACTGCTGAGCCCTTTGTTAGCTTGGCGGCTTTTTTCAACAAAATTGAAGCAGGCGGCGTTTTCATGATGTATGTAAAGCTCTTATCTGAATAAGCAGTAATCACTACAGGAATAGGTAAACCTGGCTCCATGCTTTGTGTTGCCGCATTAAAGTTCTTACAAAAATCCATAATATTTAAGCCACGTTGACCGAGTGCAGGCCCTACAGGTGGACTTGGGTTTGCCTTACCAGCTGGAATCTGAAGCTTGATATAGCCTTCAATTTTTTTTGCCATTTTACTTTCTCCTAATTATTGGTTCAAACGCTTTTATTAAAAAAGCTCCCAAGTTCGTTAAACTTCTTTTTCTATTTGACCGAATTCTAACTCAACCGGTGTAGCACGGCCAAAAATTACCACAGAAACCCGTAACTTACTTTTTTCATAGTTAATCTCTTCAACAGACCCTGAAAAATCCTTAAACGGCCCATCTAAAACTCGAACAGACTCCCCTACTTCAAAAGTCATTTTTTGCGTTGGATTGACTTTGCTGTCATCCATTCGCTGAAGAATAATATCAACTTCCTTATCTTTTATCGGTGTAGGTTTTTGTGCAGATCCACCAATAAATGCCGTAACTTTTGGAGTGCTTCTAACCAAATGCCAACTATCGTCATTCATGTCCATTTGCACTAACACATAGCCTGGGTAGAGCCTTCTCTCGCTTAGAGTCTTATTTCCACCCTTCATCTCAACTACTTCTTCTACAGGAACAAGAATTTCACCGAATTGATCAGATAGCTTTGCCTGATCAATGCGCTCTAACAAACTCTTTTGTACAATTTTTTCATAACCAGAATAAGCTTGAACTGCATACCATCGTTTAGACATCAATTATCCTCGTCCCAAAATCATATTAATAATGTAAGAAAAGCCAATATCAACAAATGCCAAGAAAATAGCCATCAAAACAACCAATACAAAGACAATCAAAGTCATTTGAAATGTTTCTTTTCTTGTTGGCCAAACCACCTTTTTTGCTTCTGTTATTGCATCATTCAAGAAGCCAATCGCCCGCTGACCTTGCGGAGTAGTCCAAAATACTGCTGTAGCTAACCCTAACCCAAACAGCACAGCTAAAATTCTAAGAACTACTGGCTGTCCAGATAGCACATAAAATCCGACTAATCCTGCTCCTAAGAGTAAAAATGATAAACTCAGTTTAATATTTAAATTCATTTCTACTTCTTTCCTTTATTGGCAGGCCAGGAGGGCTTCGAACCCCCAACCCTCGGTTTTGGAGACCGATACTCTACCAATTGAGCTACTGGCCTAGGTATTTAAATTTACTCAACAATCTTTACAACGACGCCTGAACCAACGGTTCGGCCGCCTTCACGAATCGCAAATCTCAAACCTTCTTCCATAGCGATAGGTGCGATTAGTGTTGCAGTGATTGATACGTTATCGCCTGGCATTACCATTTCTGTACCTTCTGGTAAGTCCACAGCGCCTGTTACATCGGTTGTTCTAAAATAGAACTGAGGTCTATAACCATTAAAGAATGGAGTATGACGACCGCCTTCATCTTTACTTAAGCAGTAAATTTCAGCTGTGAATTTTGTGTGAGGCTTAATTGAGCCTGGCTTACAAAGTACTTGGCCACGTTCCACGTCTTCTCGTTTTGTTCCACGAAGCAACACACCAACGTTATCGCCGGCTCGACCTTCATCAAGCAACTTACGGAACATTTCAACGCCTGTACATGTGGTTGTTTCTGATGGTTTTAAACCAACAATTTCAATTTCTTCGTTTACTTTAACGACACCTCTTTCGACACGGCCTGTTACCACAGTACCTCGACCAGAGATTGAGAACACATCCTCAACTGGCATCAAGAAAGCGCCATCAATAGCACGTTTTGGCTCAGGGATGTATGTGTCTAGCGCTTCAGCAAGTCTAAAGATTGCTGGTTCACCCATTTCTGATTGATCGCCTTCTAATGCTTTTAATGCAGAACCTGTAATGATAGGAATATCATCACCAGGGAAATCGTATTTACTCAATAATTCACGTACTTCCATTTCTACCAACTCAAGAAGCTCGGCATCATCAACCATATCGGCTTTGTTGAGGAACACCACCATGTGCGGAACGCCAACTTGGCGAGACAATAGAATGTGTTCACGCGTCTGAGGCATCGGTCCGTCAGCAGCTGAACACACAAGGATTGCACCATCCATTTGAGCGGCACCGGTAATCATGTTTTTCACATAATCGGCGTGACCTGGACAATCAACGTGAGCATAATGACGTGTTTCTGTTTCGTATTCTACGTGTGAAGTATTAATAGTAATGCCACGTGCTTTTTCTTCAGGAGCAGAATCAATGGTAGCGAAATCTCTAAGATCTCCACCAAATTTCTTAGTTAATACTGATGAAATCGCAGCAGTAAGAGTAGTTTTACCATGATCAACGTGACCAATAGTTCCTACGTTAACGTGCGGTTTGGTACGCTCAAATTTACCTTTAGCCATAATCTTTTTCCTTTGTTATACAACTTTATTTATATTTTAAAATACTCAAATACTAAAATGGTGCCCATGGCGGGAATCGGACCCGCGACCTCTCCCTTACCAAGGGAGTGCTCTACCACTGAGCCACATGGGCTGATTCAAAAAAAGAATCTGGAGCGGGCGACGAGGTTCGAACTCGCGACATTTAGTTTGGAAAACTAATGCTCTACCAACTGAGCTACACCCGCATACCCATACTAAACCCGACAAATAGCAGTAAAAGCCTTTCTTAATGGTGGAGGGAGAAGGATTCGAACCTTCGTACTCAGAGAGAACGGATTTACAGTCCGTCGCCTTTAACCACTCGGCCACCCCTCCCAACCGAACCCAAAATTATGGTATGTTAGACAGAATTTGTCAATAAAAATAATAGCTTAAATTAAAAAGATTTGGTGCCCTCTGTCGGATTCGAACTGACGACCTACGCATTACAAGTGCGTTGCTCTACCAACTGAGCTAAGAGGGCTATAAAAAAGAATGTAACTATATCAAATTTTTATTCTTTGGCGATAAATATTTTTATTTTACCAACCTCAAATGGCTCTTTTTTAACTTGTTAGCCCCGCTTAACTCTTTTATGTCGTCTTTATTAGTGCTTAAATTTTGTTTTACTTTAAAGTGTAGGCCCTCATTCTTCTCAGCAGCATAAATAGATTTTATCGACTCAATTGGGACAATTACTGCCTCATTAACACCTGAAAATCTTGCTGAAAAGGTTATGAGTTCGTTACTAATAACCAGCTTAGCAACAGACGATGGGGCTATATTTAATACTATCTCATTACTTTTAACTTTAGTTCTTGGAACTGTAACTGTGTGATTGACATCGGCAATAATATAGGGTGTGTATCCAGCATCAACACACCAATCATAAATTGCTCTTATCAAATAAGGTTTTGTAGATTCCATTTATACTAATTAGGAGCGCATAGCTTTTTCCGCAGGAGACATAGCTTCCTCAAACAACGGCCTATCAAATATTTTATTCGCATATTGTAGCAAAGGTGCGCAGCTAGCTGGAAGCTTAATACTGTAATGATCCAATCTCCATAAAAGAGGTGCAATAGCAACATCCAGCATTGAATACTCTTCATGAAGTAAGTACGGCTGTTTGCCTAATATTGGGCTGATCTGTATCAACACATCAGTCACTACTTTTCTCGCTGCATCCACTTTTGACTTTTCATTAGATTCTAAATCATGCATATGGACGAAAAGTTGGTTTTCAAAGTCTTTTAAAAATAATCTTGCTCGCGCTCTCATTACCGGATCAGGTGGCATTAATTGTGGGTGAGGAAACCTCTCATCTATATACTCATTGATAATATTTGCATCAGTAAGCACCAAATCTCGTTCCACTAAAACAGGGGAGTCTGAATATGGGCTTAAAATAGCAAGGTCTTCTGGTTTATTGGTTAAATCAACATCAATAACTTCAAAGTCCATGCCCTTTTCAAAAAGAACAATACGACATCTGTGGCTAAATGGATCTACAGAGTTTGAATATAATTTCATCATAATTTATTTAATATCCTTCCAATATTCCTTTTTAAGGTTAATTGCTAAAACTAACAGCAATAAAAGAAATGCGAGCACATAGTAACCTATTTGCTTTCTTTTTTGTTGATTAGGTTCCGCCATAAAAACCATATAGTTGGTGATGTCTCCAACAAACTGATTGTAGTCTTTGGTAGATAATTTTCCTGGTACTTTTAAGGATAACTTATTGGTCTTTTGATCAAGAATTTGCTCTCCTTGAAGCTCCCATAATATATGTGGCATAGCTGAATTCTTGTAAACGGCATTATTCCAACCCATTTCTCGAGATGGGTCTCTATAAAAACTTCTAAGGTAACTGTATATCCAGTCTGCGCCTCTGGATCTTGCGGTAACAGTCAGATTTGGTGGTGGTGCCCCAAACCATTTTTTTGCATCTACCTCGTCCATAGAAATACTCATGGGATTACCAATTTTGTCTGAAGTAAAAAGAAGGTCTTTCTTAATTGTCTCCTCGCTTAGACCAATTAATTGTAATTGGTTATAGCGCATATAGCTTGCGCTATGGCAATTTAAGCAATAGTTTACAAAGTTCCTAGCTCCTCGCTGCAGTGATTTTTTATCTTCAAGGTTAACTGGTGCCTTTAAAAGTTGAATATCGCCTGCACCTAAGGACAAGTGGCTAGTGATTAATAAACATATAACGAGTATTAACTTTTTCATGGCATGGTTACCCTGTTTGGAACCTTCTTAGTCTTATCTTTTTTACTGTAATAAGGCATAAAAATAAAAAATGAGAAATAAATTGCCGTAAAAATTCTAGCAACGAAAGTGGCTACATCACCTCCTCCTAATAACGGTAATAAACTATTGAATTGACCCCAAATATTCGAAGGGACAGTTCCCAAATAGCCAAGAACAAAAAAACTTAACACGAATGCAGTTAGCCATTTTTTATAAAGCAAACCTTTGTATCGAATTGATCTAACCGGGCTTTTATCAAGCCAAGGAACTAAGAAAAAAATCATCACAGATAGGCCCATAGCTGCAACGCCTGGAAATTGGCTGTTTAGAATAGGTGGTACAGCACGAAGAATTGAGTAAAATGGGGTGAAGTACCAAACCGGCGCTATGTGATCAGGGGTTACTAAAGGATTGGCTGGGACGAAATTATTATGCTCTAAGAAATACCCGCCCATTTCAGGAGCAAAAAATACAATAGATGCAAAGACAATCAGGAAAACAGATAAACCAATCAAATCCTTAACTGTGTAATAAGGATGAAATGGAATACCATCAAGAGGAATTCCAGTCTTTTTATCCTTCACAGCTTTAATTTCCACACCATCTGGATTATTTGAACCAACCTCATGCAGAGCAATTAAATGCCCAAAAATCAAACCAGCTAAGGCGAGGGGGAGAGCGATCACGTGAAATGCAAAAAAACGATTTAAGGTTGCGTCTGAAACTAGATAGTCTCCTCGAACCCATTCAGCCAAATCTGGCCCGATAAACGGAATGGTTGCAAACAAGTTTACAATTACCTGAGCGCCCCAGTAAGACATCTGACCCCATGGTAATAAATATCCAAAAAAAGCTTCGGCCATTAATAGAAGAAAAATTAGAACTCCAAATAACCACAATAATTCACGTGGCTTTTTATATGATCCATACATTAACCCTTTAAACATATGGAGGTAAATGACTACAAAAAACAAGGAAGCTCCAGTTGAATGCAAATAGCGTATGAGCCACCCAAATGATACGTCACGCATAATATATTCCACAGATGCAAAAGCTAAAGCAGCATCAGGCTTGTAATGCATTGTTAGAAAAATTCCTGTTAGTATTTGCATCACAAAAACAAACAACGCCAAAGCCCCAAAAAAGTACCAGAAATTAAAATTTTTGGGTGCGTAATATTCCGTTAAGTGATTTTTTATAAATGATGAAAGGGGAAACCTTTCATCTATCCACCCTATCAAACCCGTTGTTTCATTCTTATTGTTTGGCATTCTAAGCTTTTTCCTCTTGATCTTCACCAATAACAATGGTGTTGTCATCTAAATATTTGTGGGGCGGAACAACAAGGTTAGTTGGTGCTGGGGATCCTTTATAAACTCTACCAGCTAAGTCAAATTTTGAGCCGTGGCACGGGCAAAAAAATCCACCCTCCCATTCAGCTCCCATATCACCTTTTTTATCTAGCTTTGGGGAAGGTGAGCAGCCTAAGTGTGTGCATATACCCACTACCACTAAAACATTTGATTTGATCGACCTAGTGGCATTCTGGCAATACTTTGGTTGTTGGGATACAACCTTTAGGTCGGGGTCTGACAGATTGTCTGAATTTGCTTCCAAGGATATTAACATGCCCTTAGATCGATTTAAAATCCATACCGGTTGTCCGCGCCATTCAGTCGTTTTTATTTGTCCAGGACTAACTGAGCTCACATCAAACTCAACAGGGGCACCTGCAGCTTTTGCTTTTTCACTTGGAAGCATGCTTGAAACAAATGGTACGCCTAAAGCGGTGGCGCCAATAGCACCAGTGACCGATGTTGCATTCAATAAAAACTTCCTGCGATTGAGGTCAATCTTTTTGTTGCCATTTGCCATGAAAAAAATCCTATATTTAGTAAGGTATTGAGAGGGTTATGTTTAAGTTATAACTTTTAAATGGTGCATATTATACCAAAACAGACAGATCTAAATCATCTTAGTTTTATTTTTTTTGAAAGAAAAATTCCAATTTCATACAAAAAATATACTGGCAAAGCAAGGAGAACTTGAGAAAGTATATCTGGTGGGGTAAAAATGGCTCCGAAGACAAAAGAAAAAGCAAGAAAATACGATCGGCTTTTCTGAAATACAGTAATTTCCACCCAACCAAATTTTACCAATGAGATTATTAATAAGGGTATTTGAAATGCTAGACCAAAAGCTATAAACAGGGCAATTATCATGTCCAAATAACTAGAAATATCAATCATTAAATCTACGTCATCAGGAGTCATCAAAACGAAAAAATGAAAAATTACAGGGAAAACAATAAAATAAACAAAGCCAACTGCCAACATGAACAATAAAAATGAAAAGAAAAAGATGAAAGAGGTGAATACCTTTTCATTCTTATACAAGCCTGGTGAAATAAACTTCCATAATTGATAAAACGTTATTGGGTAGGAAGCTATAAAAGCTACTAAAGCTGTAATTTTTAATGGAATGAGAAATGTTGCCGAAAGTTTAGTGCTTATCATTGACCCATTCAATACTGCAAGCTCTTCCAGCAGCGGTAGCGCAAAAAAATGGTACATATCATTTGCGAATGGGGTTAATGCTGCAAACGTAACTACAAATATTAGTAAAGCCTTTATTAAAGACGATCTTAGCTCTAACAACTGCTCAAAAAAGTTTTTTTTAATATTCAATTGTTTTTTGATCTGCGTTTTATTTCTTTTTCTATACTTTTTAGCTCTTTAAACCTTTCCTCAGTATCTATTTCATTTTTTATCTCGAGAAAGAAATTTTTAATTTTTTGTGAAACTTTTCCTAAAGTCCGAGCAAGGGTAGGTAAGTTTTTTGGGGCAACAAAAATTATAATAGCCATAGTAATTATAATCAGTTCTGCAATTGAAATATCAAACATAGTTTAATTATTTTTTATTACCAGAGCTTTTCTTTTTTACTATAGATTTATTTTCCGAGCTTACTCCATCCTTAAAATTTTTGACAGCTGCACCCAGATCGCTACCTATACTTTTCAACCTTCCGGCACCAAATAATACCAAGACAATTCCCAAAACAATCAATAACTCCCAAATACCTGGCATATCAATCTCCCTTATATTTTAACTAAATGCTCACTTCCACCGTACATATGAAAATGTATATGAAAAACTTCCTGACCACCTTCTTTTCCTGTATTAATCATTGTTCTAAAACCTTTTAAGCCATTGTTTTTTGCTAGCTTGGGGGCAAGTAAAAGCATTTTTGACATTACATCACTATGCTTTGTTTCGCATGTCAAAAGACTGTCAATATGCTCTTTTGGAATAATTAAAATGTGCACCTTGTCTATTGGATTGATATCGTTAAAGGCCAATAACTCTTCATCCTCATAAACTATAGAAGAGGGGACTTCTTTACTTACTATCTTACAAAAAATACAATTGTTCATAACAAAGTCACTTTAAATTTTTATTTTTACTTCCTGTTACTTTTCTCTTCTATCCCGGAAGTTCCTTCCCTTCGCTTTAATTCAACAATAACATCATTCACGGATAGATTTTTTTGCGAAAGAAGAACTAAGCAATGAAACCATAGGTCTGCAATTTCATGAATTATTTCATTATTATCATCTGATTTTGCAGCAATAATTGTTTCCGACGCCTCTTCTCCAATCTTTTTTAAAATCTCATTCAAACCTTTTTTATGTAATAAGGCTGTATAGGAAAGATTTGGGTCACTATTTTTTTTAGACTTAATAGTATTTAATAAATTTTCTAGGTACTCATTTGTCATGTTTTTTTCTCATACATATCATTAGGATCTTTAATAACCTTATCTTTGATCTCAATCTCATTAGTAAGAATATTGATTCGCTTAAAAAAGCAGCTCACTCGGCCAGTATGGCAACTTATTCCACCCTCTTGTTTTATTATTAACAAAAGAACGTCGCTGTCGCAATCCAAATATATCTCTTCTATAAGTTGATAGTTTTGAGACTCTTCACCCTTCATCCATAATTTTTTTCTTGATCTAGACCAATAAATTGCTCTTTTATGCTCCAATGAGCTCTCAAGACTCTCCCTGTTCATCCAAGCAAACATAACGACTCTTTTAGATTTCGACTCCTGAACAACTACTGGTAGGAGCCCGTCTTCATTCCATACGATACTGTCAATCCACTCGCTCATGATCTAATTTGAATATTATTTTTAGCCATATAATCTTTTGCTTCTTGTATTTGATATTCTCCATAATGAAAAATACTTGCCGCGAGAACGGCATCTGCACCACCTACTTTGACACCATCTACCAAATGCTGCAAATTACCTACGCCTCCAGATGCAATAATTGGAACATCAACTTTTTCTGAGATAAATTTATTAAGCTCGTTATCGAACCCTGTTTTTGTTCCATCTTTATCCATACTTGTAATGAGTAGCTCACCCGCTCCCAAAGAGACCATTTTCTCAGCCCACATAATGGCATCAATTCCAGTGGCATTTCGACCCCCATGAGTAAATACCTCCCAATGGTTATCCACTTTTTTTGCATCTATTGCTACTACTATTGCCTGAGACCCAAACCTTGCTGAGGATTCTGCCACTAAATCTGGATTGTTGATAGCTGAAGTATTAATACCAACTTTATCTGCGCCAGCATTTAGAAGATTTCTTATGTCATCACAAGACCTTACTCCCCCTCCAACAGTTAAAGGGATAAAAATTTGTTTGGCAACTTTTTCTATGATGTCAAATATGAGACCTCTGTTATCCGAGCTTGCTGTTATATCAAGAAAAGTTATTTCGTCTGCACCTTGCTCATTATACTGCTTAGCTATTTCAACTGGATCCCCTGCATCTTTAAGTTCGACAAAGTTGATCCCTTTCACTACCCGCCCATCGGTAACATCAAGACAAGGAATTATCCTTTTAGCTACAGTCATGGTTATCCAGTTAGCTCTTGAGCCAGCTGTTGCGCTGCTTTAAAATCCAATGTTCCTTCATAAATTGCTGTACCAGTAATAACTCCCCGGATACCAATATTTGCAACTTCGCACAAAGCCTTAATATCATCAATATTGGAAACCCCTCCACTTGCTACCACTGGAATTTTTAATGCCTCAGATAGCCTAACAGTTGCCTCAATATTAACTCCAGACAACATGCCATCTCTTCCAATATCTGTATATATTATTGATTCGACACCATACTCTTCAAACTTTTTAGCTAAATCAATAACGTTATGCCCAGTCAATTTTGCCCAGCCATTAATTGCAACATCTCCATCTTTTGCATCTAAACCAACAATAACTTGTCCCGGATACGCAAAACAGGCTTCATGTAAAAATCCTGGGTGAGTCACAGCTGCTGTACCAATAATGACTGAATCAACGCCGCTATTAATAAACCTTTCAACTGTATCTAAATTTCTGATACCTCCACCTAGCTGGATTGGAATCTCATTTCCAACCTCAGAAACAATAGCTTTTATTGCCCCTTCATTTATTGGCTTTCCAGCGAATGCTCCATCAAGGTCAACCAAATGAAGTCTTTTAGCCCCCAAATCTACCCACTTTCTTGCCATTTCAGCAGGGTTTTCTGAAAAAATAGTAGATTGATTCATTAAGCCTTGCTTTAAACGAACACATCTACCTTCCTTTAAGTCTATTGCTGGAATTATTAACATAATGTAACTATATGTCCCATAAAATAAAGTTTTTTAATAATTGTAAACCTAATTGTGCACTTTTTTCTGGATGAAACTGTGTTGCGAAAATATTATCTTTTGCAATTGCACATGCAAAGTCTTCTCCATGCTCAGAATAGCCTACTACCAAATCCTTATCACTAACCTCGGCATAATAACTGTGAACAAAGTAAAACTGGCTACCTGTTTCAATTTTGTTCCACAAGGGGTGTGGTTTTGATTGCATTACATTATTCCATCCCATGTGAGGTATTTTTATTCTTTCTTTGTCGCTTAATTTAAATCGCTTGATCTTTCCAGGGAGAAGTCCGAATCCTTTTTGATTTCCCTCTTCACTTTTCTCAAAGAGCATTTGGAGGCCAAGGCATATACCAAGAAATGGTTTGATTTTTGCAGCCTCTTTTAATGCGTCAGATAAACCTCTTTTTTCTAACTCACGAACGCAATCTGGCATAGCGCCTTGGCCTGGAAAAATTATTCTATCTGCTTTGAGAATCTGCTCAGGATCGCTGGTAATAAAAGATTTCGTATGGGGTGAGATAAATTTGACAGCGTTATGGACTGACCTTAAGTTACCAACTCCATAATCAATAATTGCAATCATAAATTAAAAGAAGATGTTGGCTACAATGTGCCTTTTGTTGAAGGCATCACACCTTTAATTTTTTCATCTAACTCTACGGCAAATCTCAATGCACGGCCAAAAGCTTTAAAGATTGTTTCGGCTTGATGATGGGAGTTTTCACCTTTGAGGTTATCTATATGAAGGGTGATATTTGCATGATTTATAAATCCCTGAAAAAACTCATGGATAAGGTCCACATCAAATTCACCGATTCTAGCTCTTGTAAAGTTAGCATTTAATTCCAATCCTGGCCTGCCTGATATATCAAGAACAACTCTTGATAGAGCCTCATCCAAAGGAACATAAGCATGACCATATCGACGAATTCCTAATTTATCACCGATAGCCTTATTAAAAGCTTGGCCGAGTGTTATTCCAATATCTTCCACAGTGTGGTGTGCATCAATATGCAAATCACCTTTTGCTTTTATTGATAGGTCAAAAAGGCCATGACGTGAAATTTGTTCTAACATGTGATCTAAAAAACCGATGCCTGAATCTAAATTTGAAATTCCAGTTCCATCAATATTGATTTCTACCGAAATATCAGTTTCTTTTGTTTTTCTGGAGACTTTTGCTGAACGTATCATAAGTAGGATTTTAGCATGAGTTTCATATAGTTAATAAAGATTTGAAGGATGCCTTTAGAACATTAGCTTTATGCTTTTAAGCAATATTTCCATTTGATCCTTAGTGCCAATCGTTATTCTTAAGTAATTGCTTATCTTTGACGGAGCACTAAAGTGTCTCACTATTATGCCTTGATCTCTTAAATCCTTACAAATAGAACTTGCATTTTTTGTTTTATGTTTCGTAAAAATAAAATTAGCTCCTGATGGCAGGCTATCAAAACCTAATGCATTTAACTCTGACACTAAAAACTCTCTCGCCTTAATCGTATTGTTTGTTGTTAACTCAAAATAGTCGTTATCTTTAAATGCCTCAACACCTGCAATTTGAGCTAGTCTATCAAGTGGATAGGAATTAAAGCTGTTCTTTACTCTATTCAAACCTTCAATAATATTTTTACTTGCAAAAGCACACCCTATCCTCATTCCAGCAAGGGAGCGAGATTTTGATAGTGAGTGGGTGACTACTAAATTTTCATACTTTTCAACTAACTTAACTGCTGACTCAGTTCCAAAATCTACGTAAGCCTCATCCACTACCACTACCTCAGAATGATTGCGTTTTAACAATGCCTCAATATCAGAGACTGGTTTTGGAATGCCTGTTGGCGCATTAGGATTTGGAAAAATAATCCCTCCATTCGGAATTGAGTATCCATCAAGATTAATTTGGAAATTACCGTCCAATGGTATTTTTTCAAATTTTATATCATATAATTTTGCATATGCTGGGTAAAAACTATAAGTAATGTCTGGAAATAGAATAGGCTCAGTTTTTTTCAATAACCCATAGAAAATAAATGCCAATACTTCGTCAGAACCATTACCTACAAAAATATTTGTAGCATCCAAGCCGTAGTATTCAGCAATTGACTCTCTTAACTCGGCGCTTTCAGGGTCTGGGTAAAGCCTTAATTTATCATTTGTAGCTAACTTTATAGCCTCAAGAACCTTAGGGCTTGGTCCGTATGGATTTTCATTTGTATTGAGTTTTAAGACTTTCTTATTCTTTGGTTGTTCGCCGGGAGTGTACGGATCTAATTGATGAACAAATTTACTCCAGTACTTACTCATTTCTTTATTCTGTACTCGGCGGATAATCCGTGAGCAAATAATCCTTCGCCCCTTGCAAGAATTGACGCAACTTTCCCAAGACGAGATGCTGAATTTTCAGATAACTCAATTAAGCTAGATTTCTTTTGAAAATCATAAACACCTAAAGGCGACGAAAATCGTGCTGTTCCTGATGTAGGTAATACATGGTTAGGTCCTGCACAATAATCCCCTATAGCCTCACAAGTATTTCTTCCAATAAATATAGCTCCTGCATGTTTAATTTTATCTAGTAGCAGCTTGGGCTGATCTACAGCAAGCTCTAAATGTTCTGGCGCAATGAGATTCGATACTTTTGCAGCCTCATCAAGATTATTCACTAAAATAAAAATGCCTCTATTTTCCAGTGATGTCTTAATAATCTCTTTTCTAGGCATTGTTTCCACTAAATTATTAATGCTCTTTTTTACTCTAGTAAAAAAACCTTCATCGTCACAAATTAAAATTGACTGAGCCAACTCATCATGTTCGGCTTGGGAAAATAAATCCATGGCAATCCAGTCAGGGTTAGAGTTCTTGTCTGATATGATAAGAATTTCTGATGGTCCTGCAATCATATCTATTCCGACTAAGCCAAAAACTTTTCTTTTTGCTTCGGCTACATATGCATTTCCTGGACCAACTATCTTATCTACTTTCGGTATTGTTTCAGTTCCATACGCTAAAGCCCCTATTGCTTGTGCTCCCCCAATAGAAAAAATACGGTCCACACCTGCGATCTTGGCTGCAGCTAAGACCAGATCGTTTCTTTCTCCCTTAGGAGTTGGCACGACCATAATAAGCTCATCAACACCTGCTACTTTTGCTGGAATAGCATTCATTAAAACCGAGGATGGGTAAGCTGCTTTCCCTCCAGGTACATAAAGCCCAACTCTATCAAGTGGTGTAATTTTTTGGCCAAACATTGAACCTTCATCGTCCTCATAGGACCATGACTCCATTTTTTGTTTCGTATGGTATTCAAATATTCTCTGAGCAGACTCATTGAGCGCTCCTTTTTGTTCCAATGAAATTCTCTCAAATGCCTCATTTATATCTGCTTCTGATATCTCCAGCTCTGCTGCATTAGTAAAATCCAAGTCATCAAATTTTTTACTGAATTCCAAAAGAGCCTCATCACCCTTCTCTTTAACTGCTAATAAAATATTGTGAGTTGTTTCAATTATCATTTCACTATTAGAGGAATCGAAATCAAGCAAACCTTTAAGATTCTCACTAAAGTTTGGTTCAGAATTTTTTAGAAATTTAATATTCATTTACTTACTTAACGGCTTCTGAAAATTGTTGAATCATTGGCTTTAGTGTTGCGTTATTTAACTTTAATGAGGCCTTATTAATAATGAGCCTTGAGGTAATTGTCGAAACTTCTTCGACAGGTATCAAATGGTTTGCTTTTAATGTTTCTCCTGAGCTGACTAAATCGACAATGATATCAGCCAATCCTACAATAGGAGCAAGCTCCATAGAGCCATAAAGCTTAATTAAATCAATATGTATGCCTTTTTTTGCAAAAAAGTCGCTTGCCGCATTTGAATACTTTGTTGCTACTCTAAGCCTTGACTTTTTTTGCACTGCCTGCTTGTAGTCAAATTCTTTTTTACAAGCCACCATCATTTTACACCGCCCAATATTTAAATCTAATGGGTGATAAATACCCTCTCCCTGATATTCGTCCAATACATCTTTTCCTGCAATACCAATATCAGCCCCTCCACACTCTACATAAGTTGGCACATCCGAGGCCCTAACAATTATAAGCCGAACATTTTTATTATTAGTTTCAAAAACAAGCTTTCTAGATGATTCAGGATTTTCAGCACATAGAATTCCCGCTGATTTTAAGATCGGCATAGTTTCCGTAAAGATCCTGCCTTTAGATAAAGCAATAGTTATCATCTAACTTACCCTTTTAATGTTTGCTCCAAGCCTGTTGAGCTTAGCCTCTAAATCTTCATATCCTCTATCAAGATGATAGATTCTATCAATTTGCGTAGTACCCTTTGCCACTAATCCTGCTAAGACCAATCCTGCAGAAGCTCTCAAATCAGTCGCCATAACCCTAGCGCCTTCTAAATTTTCTTCCCCTCTAATGATAGCGGTATTATGTTTTATATCAATAACCGCACCCATTCTCTGGAGCTCTTGGACATGCATAAATCGATTCTCGAAAATACTTTCCGTGATTTCTCCAACCCCATCTGCAACTGTATTGAGTGCCATAAACTGTGCCTGCATATCGGTTGGGAACCCAGGATAAGGTGCTGTTGTAATGTTAACTGCTTTTATTTTTTTATCACTCTTAATAGTGATGGATTCTTTAGTAGATTCAATGTGAACCCCACATTCTAATAATTTTTGAATTATTGCTTCCATTTTTGTTGGATCAACATTCCTACAAACTACCTTTCCCCCTGTCATTGCTGCTGCAACCAAGTAGGTTCCAGCTTCGATTCTATCAAACATAATTGTATGATTTGCTGAATGAAGATTTCTTACTCCTTCAACCACAATCCTATCGGAGCCTAATCCTTCAATCTTTGCTCCCATTTTTTTTAGGCA
>Ga0209223_10000034_pt1 | contig 153413 bp, 139 predicted proteins | sample COG_06_FD_184750 | JGI IMG/M metagenome (GOLD analysis project Ga0209223, IMG submission 184750) | Pelagic Microbial community sample from North Sea - COGITO 998_met_06 (SPAdes) (version 2) | ecosystem: Environmental > Aquatic > Marine > Neritic zone/Coastal water | place: Helgoland, sampling... | reverse complement strand
GTCTTTGCACTATGGTCGCATTGAAGCCATGTTTGCCGGTGGCAGCATTGAAACCCTGAAGGGCACCATGGATATCCCCACCATTCCGGCTTCCTCTGCGGGCCCGGATATTCGCGAGATAGTGCTGGGCTCTGAGGGTCGTATGGGCATTATTACTCAGGTCACAGTGCGCGTGACCCCAGTACCTGAAGCCGAGCAGTTTCAGGTGGTTTTCTTCCCCTCCTGGGAAGTTGGTCTCACTGCCGCACGATTACTGGTGCAGCAGCGCGTTGCTCTATCCATGGTGCGCCTCAGTAACCCATTGGAAACCACTAGCCTGCTACATATGGGAGCTGGAGAAGATACTGCGGGGGTTGCCTCTCTTGAAGCCGCTCTGGCCGAAAAGGGCATAGGTTCAGGCAAAGTGATGATGACCTTTGGCGTAACAGGCAGCGCCAAACACTGTGTCCATGCCAGAGAGACAGCCATAGAACTGTGCAGCGCCCAGGGTGGTGCTGCAGATCAATCTGGACTGGGCGATAACTGGGCCCATGGTCGCTTCCGCGCGCCCTATGTCCGCGATCCACTGGGCACCGCAGGCTACGCTGTGGATACTATGGAAACAGCCATTGACTGGTCCACAGTCTCAGAGTCGGTAGATAAAATTGAAAACGCTATTCGCACTGGTTTGGCGGATGAGGGCGAGCAGGTGCATGCCTACACCCACCTAAGCCATGTCTATGGTCAGGGTTCCAGCATTTATACTACCTATGTGTATCGCTTTGGCGATAGCTATAAGCAGGCGCTGCAGCGCTGGCATAAACTTAAGGCAGCGGGTGCTGAACAGATTATTGCCTGTGGAGGCACCATCAGCCATCAACATGGGGTAGGTGCAGATCATCGCAACTATCTGCAGGCTGAAAAGGGTGAGCTGGGTATTGCCGCTATTAACAGTCTCTGTGAACTATTTGATCCCAGAGGCCAGATGAACCCGGGCAAGCTTTTGCCGGATACCAAGTCATAAGTAATAAGTACAGAGCAATCATTATATGAGCCAGAACTCCTCTCGCGATTCTTTACTGACAGCAATGCGCAATGGTCAATCTCTCGACTGGGATATGATTATTGTTGGCGGCGGCATTACCGGTGCCGGTGTGTTGCGTGAGGCTGTGCGCCGCGGTTACAGAGCGCTGTTATTGGAGCAGCAGGATTTCTCCTGGGGCACCTCTAGCCGCAGCTCAAAAATGGTCCACGGTGGCCTGCGCTATCTGGCTGCTGGCGATATAAGTCTGACTAAGGATTCGCTGCAAGAGCGTGAGCGCCTGCTAAAAGAAGCCCCGGGGCTGGTGGACCGCATTGCCTTTTATTTTGCTCTGGGCAAGGGCAATTTTCCCGGCCGTTTAGCCATGAGCGTTATTCTCACTATCTATGATTTTCTGGCCCATATTCGCGATCATCGCTACTGCAATAATAAGGCGCTGGAGCAACATTTCCCCGGCGTTGAAACCAAAAATTTAAAGGGCGCATGCTACTACACCGACGCCATGGTCGATGACTCAAGGCTGGTGCTTCGAGTGCTGCAAGAGAGCATGGTTCATGGTGGTCAGGCACTTAACTACTGCAAAGTCAGAGAGCTGCTAATGACCGACAATCAGGTCAGCGGCCTGATGCTAGAGGATGTGGAACGGGGCGATACCATCAACTTACATGCCCCTGTGGTGATTAATGCCACCGGTGCCTGGGCTGATAATCTGCGCAACCAGCTCAATCCAGAAAAGCGCGTGCGGCCACTGCGCGGCAGCCATCTGATCATTCCCAAAAGTTTTTGCCCTGTAAGCGATGTGCTAACCACGCTGCACCCCCAAGACAAACGCGGTGTCTATATTTATCCCTGGGAGGGCACCACGGTGATCGGCACCACAGATCTGGATCATCATGAGGATCTGGATATTGAAGCCAGCATCTCTCCCGAAGAAACCCAGTATTTACTCGATGGCTATAACGCAGTATTCCCCGGGACTCCACTGTCCCGAGATCAGGTAATCTCAACCTGGGCCGGTGTGCGCCCGGTAATAGGTTCTGAGAATGCCAAAGACCCCTCAAAGGAGCGCCGGGATCATGCGACCTGGTCGGACAATGGTCTGATTACCGTCAGCGGCGGCAAGCTCACTACCTTTAGATTAATTGCCCTGGATGCTCTGCAGGCAGCGGCTAACAAACTACCCGCCGCAACAGCATTTGATAGCGACCAGGTATTTACGGCGCCGACAATTGAGGCAGCAGCTCTGGCCCCGGATAACCAGGCCTGGGGGCAGCGCCTGCTGGGACGCTACGGAGATAGCGCACAGGCCATTTTGGCTGAGGCTAGTGCCGCAGAAAAGAGACCTATTGGCGACACCGAATTTTGCCTGGCGGAATGTCGCTGGGCGGTACGCCATGAACAGGTGCAGCATCTTGATGACCTGCTGCTGCGGCGCACCAGGCTGGGCATGTGTCTGGCCAATGGCGGCGCTGAGATATTTGCACCGCTTAAAGATATATGTATAACCGAGCTGGGCTGGGACGAGCAGCACTGGCAGTCTGAACTAACCCGCTACCAGGATATCTGGCAGCGCTTTTACTATTTTCCTGACCAAAAAAAATAACCAGTACTACCCATAATAAAAACGGTGGCAGTTATGACTAAACCGACTTATTTTCTAGCCATAGATAATGGCACTCAGAGTGTTCGCGCAATGATCTTTGATCAGTTTGGCGCTCTGATTGCAAAAAGCAAAGTGGATATTGAACCCTACTTTTCTACCCAGCCTGGCTGGGCAGAGCAGGAAGCCGAGTACTTTTGGTCATCACTCTGCGAAGCCTGCCAAAATCTCTGGCCTATGCTGGATTTTCCTGTCGAGGACATTCGCGGCGTTTCTATCACTACACAGCGGGCTACTGCTGTGCCCATGGATGCAGACCACAAGCCAGTGCGCCCTGCCATCACCTATATGGATCAGCGCCAGGTCGATACCAAACCACAACTTGGCGCTGTCGAATCGGCGCTGATGACCCTGATTAAAGCCAAGAGCTTTGTCGATCAGGTTCACCAGCAGGCAGAGGCCAGCTGGATGGCCCAGGAGGAACCCGAGCTATGGGATAAAGTGGATAAATTCCTGCTGCTTTCCGGCTACCAGACCTACAGACTCACCGGTCAGTACACAGATGCTATTGCCAGCCAGGTGGGCTATGTACCCTTTGACTTTAAAGAACTTGGTTGGGCGGCGGCATCAGATTGGAAATGGCGCGCTGTACCTATTACTGCCGAGATGCTCCCTGAATTAAAACCAGCAGGGGAAATACTTGGTCATATTAGCCCAGAAGCCGCAGAGCAGTCCGGTATTCCAGCTGGATTGCCGGTTATCTCAAGCGGCTCGGACAAAGCCTGTGAAGTGCTGGGCACCGGCTGTCTGGATGCAGAGACCGGTAGTCTAAGCTATGGCACCATGGCCACATTAAATATCACCAGCGATAAATATTTAGAGGCTATAGCCTATCACCCAGCCTATCCCGGCGTTATCCCGGGCTCCTTTAATGTCGAGGTGATGGTTGAGCGCGGCTACTGGATGGTCAATTGGTTTAAACAGCAATTTGGCCTGCGCGAACAGACCATGGCTGATAAAACCGGCGTGGCCCCAGAAGTCCTGTTTGATGATCTGCTTAAAGCCGTGCCAGCTGGTTCAATGGGTCTAACATTACAGCCTTACTGGGGAACCGGGACAAATAGTGCGGGGCCTGAAGCCAAGGGCGCTATCCTAGGCTTTAGCGATGTGCATACCAGAGCTCATATGTATCGCGCCATGATCGAAGGACTGACCTATGCCCTGCGCGAGGGCAAAGAACTTCTGGAAAAACGCAGCGGCAAATCCCTGAGCCGCCTGGTGGTCTCGGGAGGAGGCTCCCAGAGTAATCAGATTATGCAGATCACCGCTGATGTTTTTGGTATGCCCGTCGAGCGCCCCCACACCTACGAAGCCTCTGGGCTGGGCGCTGCAATCGCCACGGCGGTTGGCACCGGCACTCATCCAGACTTTGACACGGCGGTAGCACTGATGACCCATGTTGCCGACCGTTTTGAGCCCGTACCCGCCAATCAAAAGATCTACAATGACCTTTACAATAAGGTGTATAAAAGGATGTACGGGCAATTAAAGCCCAGTTACGAGGCGATTAAATCGATTATTGGGGTATAGCGATAATTACCTTGCTATTTAACTTCTTGGGCAGTGTGGCCACACTGCCCAAACTTCTACAACCATAGCTCTTAATGGCTATTTTTAAGCAACTTCTTGGGTTCTTTGCCGTTGATTTTGGACTTCATTGTAATAAGTAATAATGTTGACTGTAGAACCTTTTGCTGCAGCAGCCTGCACATCAGCAGAAGACATTCCAACGGTTAACTGTGCATTGTTTACATTGAGATCAAGATGCAAATCACCAGCTTGCTTATAGGCTGCTGCCCATTCGGTAATGGCATCATCCAATTCAGTAACCACATTGCCAAAGTTAGCTGAACTGGCATCAGCAATCGCTGTTTTAATGTCCTTCACAGCGGCATTGACATCAGTTTCAAGAGATTGCCATTCAACAAGAATAGCTTGCAAGTTGGTTTCGATCTCAACAGTTTGCGCAGACATAGAAGCAAAGTTTTTAGACAGTATATGTAAGGTAGAAACATCTGCCGTGAGACCTGTTATCTGGGCCTCGTCGGCTTTAATCGCCGCATTATCTGCCTTGATCTTTAAACCGTCGATAGCTATGTAGGTACTGGCAACAGCAATCGCTGGCCCCAATACAAACCATACCAGTGCACCCTCGGGGAAGGCAGCAATTGTGGCCACCACCCCCAGTGTCAGGGCAATACCATCAGCAATGCCGAGGGCCACTATGGCAGCGGTCAAGCTTTTGATCTCCGCATGTAGGTTATCAATGTCCTGATTGAGTTTATCAATTTGTGCCTGATCTGCATTGGCCGCCTTGGTCGAGTCATCAGCAATGGTTTGCAGATTAGTCGCCATTGTCGGCAATACATCTTTAAACCCTTTAATAGCATTGAGCGCACCGGTAATAAATGTGACGACCAGACTCATCTGGCTATTAATGTTATCAAGGTCAGTATTTAAAATACCCAGAGCAGTTTTATTGCCGGGGTCCTTTACTAGGGTTTCACCCTGAGACTTAGTATCTGCCAGCAACTGAGTAATAATGCTGTTGTAGCTGCGCACTTCATCGGGTACGTTTAACAGTCGCGCCATTACATTATTCACCCAGGTCAATGCACCGGCATCGGCCTTTTCATACGCCGACACAAACTCATTCCAGTCCGGCGGGTTTTGATTCAATGTGGGAAGTTTGGAAGTTAAGACACTGGTAACCAAGGTATTTACAGCAACTACATTCTGCTTGTACGACGTTTGTGCTACCGCTAGGGATACTGCGTTTTTATTAAATGCTTTTGCAAGAGCCATCATGGCGTCCTCTGTGATTAAGTTTATTGTTGTGCTTCTTTCACATCTAAGCGCGGCTAGACTAGGCGCAGTAGATCTAGAAAAAAAGGAACCAGAACTCAGTTTGATCGGCATGATCCAGAGATAAGAACTACGACACAGAAAAGTTATGAGGCTGTAGACAATGCATCTTTAGAAATGTGATTTTGAAATAATGATTGTGATGCAGGCTAATTATTGCTATCTCCACCAGAGGGCCGAGATAACAATATTTTTAAAATTAACTTAACAAATTCTCTTTTATGCAATGATCCAGGGTCGCATCCAGGGCGATAGCAACCTTGCCTATCATCTCGTCGATTTGCTCATTGGTAATAATCAGCGGCGGGCAAAAACCCAGACTGGAACCGGCAACAGCGCGAATCAACAGTCCATTATCCTGCGCCATCTTCTGGGCATAGCCACCGACAGCACCGCCCACAAAGGGCTCGCCCGTCTTTTTATTGGCGACCAGTTCCAGCGCACCAATTAAACCACTGCCCCGTACCTCACCCACCAGAGGATGATCGGTAAATTCAGCCAAACGCTTTTGCAAATAAGCACCAGTGACCGCAGCTTTTTCAAAAATATGATCGCGCTGATAAATCTCCAGAGTTTTATTCGCGACAGCACAGGCCACCGGGTGACCAGAATAGGTATAACCATGACCAAAGGCGCCGGCATTGGCGCTCTGGTCTATCATTGCGTCATACATATCGCGGCGAATGGCAGAGGCACTGATAGGCATGTAGGCAGACGATAGCTGTTTGGCAAAGGTCATCATATCCGGAGATTCGATACCCATGGTGGTGCAACCGAAATCATTTCCCGTACGACCAAATCCGGTGATAACCTCATCAGCCCAAAACATAATATCGTATCTGTTTAGCACAGCCTGAACCTTCTGGTAGTAACCTTCCGGCGGCACAATCACGCCACTGGCACCAGTGATAGGCTCGGCGATAAAGGCAGCAATAGTCTCCGGCCCTTCGCGCACAATCATAGCCTCAAGATTGCCGACAATGCGATCGACAAATTCTGCCTCAGACTCATCGCCCTGTTTGCCTCGGTAGTAATGGGGATGGTCGGTGCGCAGAATACCCAGGGCTTCCACAGGTAGGTCGAAGTGATTCTGAGTCACCGGCAGACCGGTCAGCGAAGCAGCGGCCACGGTGACACCATGGTACGAACGCTCGCGGGCAATTATCTTGCGGCGCTCGGGCTTGCCTATGGCTTCATGGTAATAGCGCAGTAATTTAATATGTGTATCGTTGGCATCACTGCCAGAATTCCCAAAGGATAGCACAGCATCTTTCATCGGAATCATATCGGCGAGCCTATCCGCCAAGTCAATCGCAACCTGATGGGTCTTGCCGCCAAACATATGGCTAAAGGTCAACTTGCTCATCTGCTCAGTAGTGATATCAATCAGTTCCTGATTGCCATAACCCAGTGCCGTACACCAGAGACCGGCCAACCCCTCGAGGTATTGATTGCCGTCTTTATCCCAGACATAACAGCCCTCACCTCGCTCGATGGTAATCTGCTCAATGGCTTTAAAGTTGGTTGTTGGATAAATTAAATGGGTCATAGTGATTCCTTAAATGCTCGTCACTTTTTTTATTTGCCTTTTTATTTCTCTTTTTATGGGTCTTTTTATCTGTCTATGCCGCCCATACAGATATATTTAATATCCATATAGTCATCCATACCGTACTTGGACCCCTCGCGACCACTGCCAGATTCCTTTACACCGCCAAAGGGTGCCATCTCATTGGAGATAATGCCTTCATTGACGCCAATAATGCCGTACTCCAATTGCTCGGCCACACGGTGAACCCGGCCTATATCTCTGGAATAGAAATAGGCGGCTAGGCCAAACTCCGTATCATTGGCCATCTGCACCACCTGTTCTTCTGTCTCAAATTTAAATAGTGGCGCCACAGGCCCAAAAATCTCTTCCGAGAAAACTCGCATATCTCGAGTAACATTGGTCAAAATGGTGGGCTCAACAAAGCTGCCCCCCAGCTCACTGCGACCGCCACCCATGGCAATGGTTGCGCCTTTGGTCACAGCATCATCAATAAACTCACAGACTCCAGTGGCCGCCTTTTCATCAATCAGCGGGCCGACAGTAACGCCCTGTTCAGCGCCATTGCCCAGTTTTAACGTTTTCACTGCCTCGGCCAGTTTGGCGGCAAATTGGTCATAGATTCCTGCCTGAATAATCAGGCGATTGGAACAGACACAGGTCTGGCCGGCATTGCGGTATTTTGAGACCAGAGCACCCTGCACTGCGGCATCAATATCGGCATCATCAAAGACAATAAATGGCGCATTGCCGCCCAACTCCATCGACGTGCGCTTCACTGTCTGGGCACATTCGGCCATCAGCTGTTTGCCCACGGGAGTCGAGCCAGTAAAGGTTACTTTGCGCACTATTGGGTTGCTAGTAATCTCGGCACCAATCTCGGCGGTGCGGCCAGTGACCATATTGACCAGCCCCTTGGGGAATCCGGCGCGCTGGGCCAGTTCCATCAGCGCAAGGGCTGACAATGGTGTCGCATTGGCTGGCTTACAGACCACAGCACAGCCGGCAGCAATGGCGGGGGCAATTTTGCGTGTCAGCATGGCATTGGGGAAATTCCATGGCGTGATACAGGCCACCACACCCACTGGCTGCTTGATCACCATAATACGCTTGTCGCTGGAGGGCGGAGGAATAATATCGCCGTAAACTCGCTTGGACTCCTCACTAAACCACTCGGCATAGTTAGCACCATAGGCAATTTCGCCACGGGCCTCGGCCAGGGGCTTGCCCTGCTCTGCGGTTAAAATCTGTGCCAAATCTTCCTGATTTTCCATAATCAGGTTGTACCATTTGCGCAGCAGTGCTGCGCGCTCTTTGGCGGTGGTTTTCGCCCAGGCTCTCTGAGCAACTTCTGCAGCCTCAATCATTCGTCTGGTCTCGGCCGTGCCGCATTTGGCAACCTCGACCAGAGTTTCATTATTGGCTGGGTTAGTGACTGCAAGAGTGTCGCCAGAATCGGCATCAACCCACTGGCCATCTATATAGGATTGGCTCTTAATTAAGCTGCTGTCATTGAGTGTTAATGTCATTGGAATTTCCGTTATTTAAATTGGTTGGCCTAATTTTAGATAAATCGACAATAAGCATAGCCCATTTGGCGTAAATAATGATTCACAGAGGAGTCAGGGACAATACCCATGATTAGGTAGATAGGCTACCAGTCTGTCAAGGACTACAAGGAATGGCTAAAAACCTGTAATCTGAACGCCCGAGGGGAACAAAATGTCCGATCAAGCACTACATTTTATTCGCGATGGTATTCATACCCATCTGGCTCTGCCCACCGAGATACTTTTACAGGCTGTGCCTCAGTTGCGACCCTATTTTACCGACTGCCAGTGGATCAGAGTCGGCTGGGGCGATTACCGTTACTATGGCGCCGAGCACCAGCCAGTCTGGCTGGGCCTGCGAGCACTGTTTATACCCACCTCTGCAGTAGTTGGTCTACTGGGTACCAATGATCTCAGTGAAGCCCTCAGCGATTCAGCCACTATTTACAGCATCTCAGTTAATGGGTCATTAATGGAAGCTGTGGCACTGTTTATCAGCCGTCACTTTAAGCTGGATAAGAGCAATCAGCCCACCAAGGTTCGCGACCGACATTGTGGTACCCAATTCTTTAAGTCTCGCGGCATCTATCTCGCCCTCAATACCTGTAATAACTGGACAGCCTATGGGCTCAGCCGAGCGGGCCTGCGCCTGCTGCCCATGTTTAACTTCCTGCCCGGGCAGGTTGAGCGCAATGTGCGCAAAAATGGCTATCTACCCAGCAACTAATATTAGCAACCTAAACAGCTGCACCCAGTTGGGGGTATTAGTCCTGTAATGACCCGACCAGTACATTGTCAACCTAACTATGCCAACTGAGATTTCTATGTCTTTTAGCTCCCAGCCAACCGATTTCACCCAGTACGACACCGCAGCTATCTCTGAGACTGACAGGGCGCATTTTCTGCATCCCTGGCAAATCTTTGATGCCATTGCAGAAGAGGGGGCTCTGCCTATAGCTGCAGCCGAGGGCGCCTATATTTATGATAGCGATGGCAATCGCTACCTGGATGCTGTGGGCGGCCTCTGGTGCACTAATATTGGCCTGGGCCGCGAAGAAATGGCCGATGCCATTGCTGAGCAGGTGCGCAAAATGGCCTATGCCAGCCCCTTTGTGGATATGACCAATATTCCCGCGGCTACTTTGGCTGCCAAACTGGCCGAACTGGCCCCGGGCGATCTCAATCATGTGGCCCTGTCCTGCGGTGGCTCCACAGCTATAGATACCGCTTATCGGTTGATTCATTTCTATCAGAACTGCCGCGGCAAACAGAACAAGAAACATATTATTTCCCGGATCAACTCCTACCATGGCTCTACCTATGCCTCTATGTCCATAGGTGGCAAGCCGGGGGATCATCCCCCGGAGTTCGATTATATTCAGGACACTATCCACCATATCTCCTGCCCTAACTATTACCGCGCAGAGGCCGGGCTTAGCGAAGCAGATTTTCTTGAGGCCAGGCTGCAGGAGCTGGAAGATAAGATTTTGCAGGTGGGGCCAGATAAGGTTGCAGCATTTTTTGCCGAACCGGTATTTGGTGCCGGTGGCGTTATTGTGCCGCCCCAGGGTTACCATCGCGGCACCTGGGAAATCTGCCAAAAATACGATGTGCTGTATGTATCAGATGAGGTGGTTACCGCCTTTGGCCGTCTCGGCCATTGGTTCGCCTCAAAGGAAGTCTTCGACTTTCAGCCCGACATTATCTGCTCTGCCAAAGGCCTGACCTCTGGTTATCAGCCTCTGGGAGCCACCATTTACTCCAGTAAAATCCACAATGTAATCAGCGAACTGGGCCATGGCCGCTGTTTTACCCACGGCTTTACCTACTCCGGTCATCCGGTCGCCTGTGCCGCTGCCCTTAAAAATATTGAGATTATGGAGCGAGAAAAACTGCTGCCCCATGTGCAGGATATTGGCCCTTACTTTCAGGCACAGCTAAAAACCCTGAGCGATCTGCCTATCGTAGGCGATGTGCGGGGTATTGGCCTTATGGCCTGCGTTGAGTTTGTTAAGGATAAAGCCAGTAAAGAGCGCTTCGATGAAGAGTTTGATATCGGCAAGTGGATCTCTAATCAGGCGGATAGCAGAGGCTTGATTGTGCGACCCATTGTTAACCTGAATGTGATGTCACCACCTCTGATTATTGATGCTGAGCAGGTGGACTTTATTGTCAGTACCCTGCGCGAGAGTATTCTGGCCTGCGTGGATGATTTAAAACAGCAGGGCCACCTATAGTGATTTAATTGGTCAGGGGCATTGATATTTAAATGCCCGACCCCATCTCTACTTTAAGCAAAAACTTAAGGCAGGCAGTCAGATGGAACAATATCGCGGTACAACTATTCTGTCCGTGCGACGCAATGGCAAAGTAGTCATAGGTGGTGACGGCCAGGTCAGTCTCGGCAATACCATAATGAAAGGCAATGCCCGCAAGGTTCGTCGCCTCTATAAAGATCAGGTAATCGCTGGCTTCGCTGGCGGTACCGCTGATGCCTTTACCCTTTTCGAACGCTTTGAAGCCAAGCTGGAACAGCATCAGGGCAACCTTACCAAAGCCGCTGTAGAGCTAGCCAAAGATTGGCGCACCGATCGTATTCTGCGCAAACTCGAAGCCCTGCTGGCTGTGGCTGACGCAGAAGCCTCATTAATCATTACCGGCAATGGCGATGTTATTCAGCCTGAAGACGATCTGATTGCCATTGGCTCTGGTGGCCCCTTCGCACAATCTGCCGCCCGTGCACTGCTGGACAATACCGAGATGGGTGCCCGGGATATTGTCGAACAGGGCCTAAAGATTGCCGGCGATATCTGTATCTATACCAATCACAACAGAACCATTGAAGAGCTGGATTCAAACACTTAAGCGTCCGCTAAGCTGTGGATAGCAAGGAATTCTTATGTCACAAATGACCCCTAGAGAGATTGTTCACGAACTGAATCGCCATATTATTGGCCAGGACGATGCCAAGCGTGCCGTAGCCATTGCCCTGCGCAACCGCTGGCGTCGCTCGCAACTCGATGATGAGATGCGCAACGAAGTCACACCTAAAAATATTCTAATGATCGGTCCCACTGGCGTGGGTAAAACCGAGATAGCCCGCCGTTTGGCGCGCCTAGCCAATGCGCCCTTTGTTAAAGTGGAAGCCACCAAATTTACTGAAGTTGGCTATGTGGGCAAGGATGTAGAGTCCATTATTCGCGATCTGGTAGAGACATCGGTCAAACAGCGCCGTGAACAGGAGATGGAAAAGGTAGCCCAGCGAGCTATGGATGCCGCTGAAGAGCGTGTTCTGGATGCCCTGCTGCCGCCAGCCCGCAGTGCAGATGCCCAGACTGATAGAGATAGCTCCACAAGACAGGTATTTCGCAAGAAACTGCGCGAAGGCGCGCTCAACGACAAGGAAATTGAGATTGAGCTGAGCCAGATGCCCGCAGGCGTTGAAATTATGGCGCCCCCGGGCATGGAGGAGATGACTAACCAACTGCAGGGTATGTTTAGCAGTATGGGCAAGGGTAAAACCTCTACCCGCAAGGTCACTGTGGCCGAGGCCATGAAGCAGTTAAAAGATGAAGAAGCTGGCAAACTGGTCAATGAAGAGAAAATTAAAACCAATGCTGTAGAGGCCGCCGAGCAAAATGGCATTGTTTTTCTCGATGAGATAGACAAAGTCTGTCGCCGCGGTGAAGGCAGTGGCGGTGCCGATGTGTCTCGTGAAGGTGTGCAGCGCGATCTGTTGCCTCTTATTGAAGGCAGCACGGTTTCCACCAAATACGGCATGATTAAAACCGACCATATCCTGTTTATTGCCTCTGGTGCATTCCACCTCTCCAAACCCTCTGACCTGATCCCCGAACTGCAGGGCCGACTGCCTATCCGTGTAGAACTAAACTCCCTGGAGATCGGCGATCTGGAACGTATCCTTATCGAACCCAATGCTTCGCTAACCAAGCAGTACTGCGAGTTGATGGCCACAGAGGGCCTGACTATTGAGTTTACCGCCGACGGCGTCAGACGCATGGCTGAGATTGCCTTTGAGGTCAATGAAGGCACCGAGAATATAGGTGCCAGACGCCTGCACACCATTCTTGAGCGCCTGCTGGAAGAGATTTCCTTTGATGCCTCAGAGCTGGGCAGCAAAGGCGAAACTATCAGTATAGATGCGACATTTGTCGACAAAAGCCTTGGCGAACTGGCCAACAATGAAGATCTGACCAGGTTTATTCTCTAATGCCTGTGCCCGCCCGCATTGTTGTCAGCCAGCAAAAAGATACGCTGAGCATGGAGTATCCGGGCGATGTGCGCTTTAACCTGCCCGCCGAGTACCTGCGTGTTTATTCACCCAGCGCAGAGGTGCGCGGCCATGGCAAGGGTCAAGAGGTACTGCAGGTTGGCAAACGTCAGGTAAAGATTGCCTCTATCCAGCAATCAGGCAATTACGCCATTCAGATCAGCTTTGACGACGGCCATGATTCGGGTATCTATACCTGGGACTACCTGTTTGAGCTGGGCTCCAATCAAACTCCTAACTGGGCCGACTATCTGCAGCGCCTGCACGATGCCAACCAGTCCCGCGATCCAGATACCCAGGTAGTCAAACTGTCTTAAGTTATCTGGCTGCCTAAATTACCTAAATACCCCAACTAGGGCTACAATAGGCGCCCTGTTTCTAGAGATTTTCGAGTAACTGCACCAATGTCTGATAAAACTACCCACTTTGGTTACAAAACCGTCAACACTGAAGAAAAGGCTGGCAAAGTGGCCGAGGTCTTTCACTCTGTTGCTGGCAAATACGACCTGATGAACGATCTGATGTCAGGCGGTGTGCATCGCCTATGGAAGCGTATCACCATCGAGATGTCCGGGGTGCGCCGCGGCAACTCGGTACTGGATATTGCCGGTGGCACAGGTGATCTAAGCGCAAAATTCTCACGCATTGTTGGCCCAGAGGGCACAGTGGTGCTGGCCGATATCAATGATTCAATGCTCAGGGTTGGGCGCGATCGCCTGATCGATCGCGGCGTGGTCAATAATATTAAATTCTCTCAGGCGGATGCCCAGTATCTGCCCTTCCCAGACAATACCTTTGATGTCATTACCATTGCCTTTGGCCTGCGCAATGTCACCGATAAAGACTTGGCGCTGAGCTCTATGCTGCGAGTATTAAAACCGGGGGGCCGGCTGCTGGTGCTGGAATTTTCCAAGCCAGGCAACCCGCTGTTATCCAAAGTCTACGATAGCTATTCATTCAATATTCTGCCCAAGCTGGGCAAGCTTTTTGCCAGCGATGCCGACAGCTATCAGTACCTGGCCGAATCCATTCGCATGCATCCAGACCAGCAAACATTACAAGATATGATGGATAACGCAGGCTTTGCCAATACCGACTTCCACAATATGACCGGTGGCGTAGTGGCCCTGCACCGGGGAGTTAAACCCTAGTGATATTTGCCGCTCTGCAGTCAGCTGCCCTGGAAGGCGCTGAGAAAATTGTCAATGCCACCCTGGTACATGACCCAGCCTCAGCCGAGCGACTTAGAGCTCTAGAGGGCAAAGTACTGCTGGTGGATAGCTCCATGCCACCTCTGCGTATTGCTGTGGAGCCCAGTGCCACTGGACTTATGCTGCACAGTAACTGGCAAGACGATGCTGACGTGACCGTAACAGGCACATTGGTCTCTCTCGTCGCAATGGCAATCAATTCCGGCGAGATGGTTTCCCTCTCCGGTACTGGCGTCAATGTCAGCGGTAATCTGGAGGTTTTGCGTCAGCTCAATCATATTTTGGCAGGGCTGGATGTCGACTGGGAGGCCGCACTGGCCGAATTAATTGGTGATGTTCCCGCACATCTGCTGGGTGAGACCATTCGCAACTCTGCCGAATTTCGTGGCCAGGCGGTAAAGCGCGCCCAGTCTGCTCTGGCCGAAGTATCTCAGGAAGAGTTGCGCTTGGCCCCAAGCAAAAATGAATATGAGGGTTTTGTGCAGTCTGTGCGCCATCTGTCCACAGATGTCGATCGCCTGGCAGCCAGGGCTAATAAGCTACGTCTCAGCCTTCAAGAGGGAAAAATCAGCCAGTGATGCGCCTTCGCCGCCTAGCCAAAATTGCCCGAGTGGTGGGTAAATATCGCCTCGATAAGCTGTTAGACAAAGACAGCCTGCCCTTTTCCATGCGCGCTCTGCTGGCGCCAGCGGCACTATTTGGCGGCAACAGCGCACCACGTGGCGAGCGCCTGCGCATGGCGCTGGAAGAGCTGGGCCCCATCTTTATTAAATTTGGCCAGCTGCTATCCACTAGGCCAGATCTGGTGCCCTCAGATATCTGCACGGAACTGGCGCAGTTGCAGGACAATGTGCCGCCCTTTTCACCCACTACCTTCAAAGCCAATATAGAGGCAGCCCTCGAGGATACCGTCGATAATCTGTTCCATAGTTTTGAGGCGGAACCGCTGGCCTCTGCTTCGGTGGCTCAGGTTCATGCAGCCGTTCTCACCGATGGCCGAGATGTGGTAGTAAAAGCGGTGCGTCCAGGTATTGAAAAAACCATTCGCAAAGATATAGCCCTGCTGTATACCCTGGCTCGCCTGCTGGCCAAATACAGTGAGGATGGCCGTCGCTTGCGTCCTCTGGAGGTGGTGGCAGATTACGAAATGGTAATTCTCGAGGAGTTAAATCTGCAGTCCGAGGGTGCCAATGCCTCGCTGCTGCGCCATAACTTTGAAAACTCACCTCTGCTCTATGTGCCAGAAATCCACTGGCCCTACTCCAACGAAAATGTGCTGGTTATGGAGCGTATTTACGGCATTCCAGTCACCAATATGGCTGACCTGGAGGCCGCCGGCGTGGATATGAAGTTGTTGGCGGAACGGGGTGTTGAAATCTTCTTTACCCAGGTGTTTGAGCATAATTTCTTTCATGCCGATATGCATCCGGGCAATATCTTTGTCGATGCCAGCAAACCCAAGTCGCCCAGCTATCTGGCTATCGACTGTGCCATTATGGGCTCGTTGTCCAGCGACGATCAGTTCTATCTGGCACGCAATCTGCTGGCGATTTTTAAGCGCGATTATCGACAGGTAGCAGAGTTGCATATTCGCTCTGGCTGGGTGCCAGCCGACACCCCGGTCAATGAGTTTACCGGGGCCATTCGCTCGGTCTGTGAACCGATTTTTGAGCGCCCACTGAATGAAATTTCACTGGGGCATATGCTTATCAGCCTGTTTAACACCGCTCGACGATTCAACATGGAGGTGCAGCCGTCACTGGTACTTCTGCAAAAAACTCTGCTCAATATTGAAGGTCTGGGCCGGCAGATGTATCCCCAGCTGGACCTCTGGACCACAGCGCAGCCATTTTTGGAGAAATGGCTAAAAGATCGCTATTCGCCAAAGAGCATTTTTAAACAGTTTAAGCGCCATGTGCCCGACTGGCTGGAACATCTGCCACAGATACCACCATTGATTTTTCAGGCCCTGCAAAATATGCAGCAGTCGCCGATCAGCACTGTTGCTCCGTCACCTGTGGCCAAAGAAAAGTCCTCATCTAAGCCTCGCAGAATGATAAATCGATTCGGCGCTGCGCTGCTTGGTATAGGCATAGGTTTGGCCTCTCCTCACTGGGCCGAGCCCATCAGCCAGATTCCTGCCAGCAGCCTGATTCTGGGTGGGATGGGTCTACTGTTACTACTACTGCGCTAGGCTGAGTTCCGCTATACTGCAGCCATGACTAACTATCTAGACCAAATAGCCTGGAATTCGGACGGATTGGCTCCTGCCATAGCCCAGGATGCTGAATCTGGCCTGATACTGATGGTTGCCTGGATGAACCGGCAGGCTCTGGAGCTCACGGTCAAAGAAAACCGCGCTGTGTACTGGTCCAGATCGCGTCACAAGCTTTGGCGTAAAGGCGAAGAGTCAGGCAATATGCAGCTGCTCAAGGAACTGCGCCTCGACTGCGACAATGATGTGATTATGATGCATGTTGAACAGCTCGGTGGCATTGCCTGCCACACTGGCAGAGCCTCTTGTTTCTATTCAGTTTTGCGCGATGGCCAATGGCAGGCCGTAGATGAAGTTATCAAAGATCCCAGGGATATTTATTCATGAATGACTCTGTTTTACATCGGCTAAGCGAAGTTTTGGAGGCTCGCAAACAGGCCTCGGCAGATGAGTCCTATGTGGCCAGTCTGCACGCCAAGGGGCTTAATAAAATACTGGAAAAAGTTGGCGAAGAATCCGTTGAGACTATTCTCGCGGCTCGCGATGCCGAACAGTCTGGCAACAACGAAAAACTAATTTATGAGACTGCTGATCTGTGGTTTCACAGTCTGGTTATGCTGTCTCATTTGGGCGAGGATGCCAGTGCAGTCCTCACAGAGCTAAACAAACGATTTGATTTATCTGGCCTTGACGAGAAGGCTCAGCGAACAATAAATAAGGAGCGGTAACATGGGTTTTGGTTGGCAAGAGTTATTAATTATTTTGGTGATCGTGGCGCTGATTTTTGGTACTAAGAAGCTGCGCAACATAGGTTCAGATCTGGGTGGTGCGGTAAAAGGCTTTAAGGATGGTATAGCCAGTGACACCGAAACCTCTGCAGAGAACAAATCTGCAGAAGAAGCTGATGCCAGCACTGAGAAAAAAGACACCGCAGAATAACCCATGTTTGATATAGGGTTTTCTGAGCTTCTGGTTATCGCCGTTATTACATTGATTGTAATGGGTCCGGAGCGCCTGCCTGAAACTGTCCGCACCATTAGCCTGTGGCTCGGTCGACTCAAGCAAATGATTTCTTCCGCCCGCACCGAGCTAGAGAGTGAAGTGGGCATGGGCGAAGTCCGCCGCCAACTGCACAATGAGAAAATACTGCGCGATCTGGAAAACAGCAAAGCAGACTTTAAAAATAGCCTGCGCGACAGCACTGCTGAGTTAGACAGCGCCGCTGCAAAGATCAAAGACGCAGTGCAGTCGTCGGAAACCGATAAATCATGAGTGAACCCTCCAGCAACGAGAGCCTCCAGGACGAACAAGAGGACCTTGATCGACAGCCATTTATGGCCCATCTGATTGAGTTTCGCGACCGTGTGCTGCGTATTTTTATTTCGATTCTGGTGATTTTTGCAGGCCTGTTCGCCTTCAGCCAAGACCTCTATCTCTACATCTCTGAGCCTATCCGAGCGTTTCTGCCAGACTCTTCCACCATGATTGCTACAGAAGTCGCCTCACCATTTTTAACTCCTTTTAAGCTGACATTGGTGTTATCGATGTTTGCCGCGATGCCCTATATCCTCTATCAGGTTTGGGCCTTTGTGGCTCCGGGGCTGTATAAGCGGGAAAAGAAAATTGTGCTGCCGTTATTTTTCTCCAGCGTAATGCTGTTCTATGGTGGCATGGCCTTTGCGTACTATGTGGTCTTCCCACTGGTATTTATGTTTTTTACCAGCATAGCCCCGGAAGGCATCAGCGTAATGCCAGATATTCGCAGCTATTTGGATTTTGTACTCAAGCTGTTTTTTGCTTTTGGACTCAGCTTTGAGATTCCTATAGCTGTGGTAATTCTCTCCTGGATGGGTGTAGTAGAGCCAGATAATCTAGCCAAGAAGCGCCCCTATGTATTTGTGCTCTGCTTTATATTGGGCATGCTGCTAACACCGCCGGATATTATCTCTCAGACTCTGCTTGCCATTCCCATGTGGCTGCTATTTGAAATTGGCATTCTGTTTGGCCGCCTGGTCAAACCCGCCGAGTAATCCTGGTGATCCAGCACAGCTATATCTGGTTGCGGGATACTTCCCCGCCTATATAAAACCAGCGGTTGCCCTGTAGGGTAAATACAGATTTCTCATGCATCTCAACAGACCGTTGGTTGTCTCTGTATACAGCTTTAAATTCTACCCAGCCGCTATTGCCGCTGGTGCCTGAACCCAGCACGGTTAAACTCAGCCATTCAGTATCTGATTTCGAGAGTTCTTCAGCCGAGAGATCGCTGGCCATGGGCGCAAACCAAGTCTTGAGCAGATACTCACCATAGCCACCCAGTGAATAGGCACTGTATCTTGAGCGCATTAATTGCTCTGGCGTGATAGCGGGCTGCACCTCTTTTAACAACGGCTCGCAGCACTTAGAAAACCGCTGCTGGCTGCCGCAAACACAATATTGATTCATCATTCGGAGTTCCCTACTTATTTTATTTGGGCTGGCCTGGGCAATACAGAGTGGTTTAAAATCATAGCTTAAATCCAGCAGAGAGTCAGACCATGCCAAGCGTCGATATTGTTTCCGAGATTGATACCGCTGAAATCCTCAACGCCACAGATAACGCTGAGCGAGAATTGTCGACAAGATTCGACTTTCGCGGTGTTGATGCCAGTATCAGCCTCGCCAATGACATAGTGACCATTAAAACGGAAGCCGACTTTCAATGTCAGCAATTATTGGATATTTTTCGCGCCCAGTTGATCAAGCGCAAGATCGATCCCCGAGTGATTGAATGTGATGATGAATCTGTGCATCGTGGCAAGTCGTTCTCTCTGGAAGTCAGCTTTAAACAGGGGATCAGCTCTGAAGTTTGTAAAAAGATTGTCAAACTGATCAAAGATCAAAAACTTAAGGTACAGGCTGCTATTCAGGGTGATCAGGTACGCGTGACCGGCAAAAAACGCGATGACCTGCAAGCCGTAATGGCCATGGTACGCGAGGCAGATCTGGGCCAGCCCTTTCAGTTTAAAAACTTTCGAGATTAAAATCTAAGCCCGGAGCCGGGTATCAGTCCGCCGCAACAAATAGCATAGAGATACTGTTCACGCAGTGGCGTATATTTTTATCGGTAAAGCCCTCACCCTCAAATACGTGCCCCAGATGGCCATCGCAGTTAGCGCAGACAATCTCCACTCGCCGGCCATCTGCATCGGGCTCACGGCGCACCGCACCCTCAATCTCATCATCAAAGCTTGGCCAGCCACAGTGTGAGGGGAATTTGTGCTCGGACCTGTATAACGGTCTATTGCACTGCCTGCACTTATACAGACCCTGAGTCTTGTTGTCGGTATACTCGCCGACAAATGGCGGCTCTGTGCCCTTGTGCAAGATCACATACTGCTCTTCAGCATTCAACTGATTATAGTCTTGATCACTCATCTCATTATCCTATCAATAGGTTCTATCAATGAACCCTAAAGTTGCACCGCTAACCACAGCTTATCCATCGCCTGCTTGACCTTAAAAAGGGACTGCAGAGACTCTTTTTGGCTGTCTAAGGACGCATAGTCCGCCCCGTATAGACGCAAAAAGTCCAGTCCCGGATGACCCAGAGCCGCATATTCCCAATCTATAATAAACAGCCCTCTGTCATTGACAATAATATTCTCAGGCACCATGTCATGGTGGCAAATTACCGGCTCCCAGGCCTCCCCGTCAACCGCTCTGGCCGCCTCTTCTATCTGCTCTACTACCACAGGTGATACTGTGACCTCGGACAGCTGGTTAAGATATTGCCGACAGTAGTCAAGATAGTTGCGCGGGCTGTCATCAGCCATCTTTACCGACTGAATCACAGCCAGAGCCTCGGAGAGGGACCCCATAAAATGACTGTTTTTTAAGCTTTTATAAGTTAAAGAACTGCCTTCGATAAACTCAGAGACTAAAAAATCATCATGGATAAATAAAACTTTGGGCACCAGCCCAGTGGGTTGTAACAGTTGCAGAATACGTTTTTCACGCTGTCGATCAATGCCCAGCTTAACCGCGTCAGGGGAGTTAACCCTGACCACTGCCCGAAAGTCGCCGCTGGAGACCAAAAAGGTTTTATTGGTGCGGCCACCAAAAAGTTCGCTGACCACCTCTGGCTCTGCTGCAAGGGCCTCAAGACCACTGGTATTCCAGTCATGCCAACTAGACAGGGCTAGCTGCAATACTGTCTGGGTTCTGTTCAAGATAGGTCTTTCTCCAGGCAAAGTAACCGATCAGGGATAACAGCAAGTATACCCCAAGCATTGCCGCGGTTTGATAGAGCTCCCGGTCAATAAACAGGCCAATGGAAACCGAGTTAATCAGCATCCAATACAGCCAGTTTTCGAGGACTTTGCGAGCGACCATCCAGGTGGTTACCACGCTGGCCCAGGTGGTAAATGAATCAACATAGGGCAAACGAGCATCAGTACTCTGGGCTAAAAAGTACCCGGAAATGAAACTCACCAATAAAATCAATGCCCCCCACTGAATATGCTGAGCAGCTGTCCAACGGCAAATAGCAACCCCCTCTTGACCTGAGCCACCGTATTGCCACTGATACCAGCCATACAGGGCCATTGCCATATAGTAGATATTCAGCGCTGACTCCATATACAGGTTTACATCGCCAAAAATCCACACATAGATGGCTGTACTAAAGAAAGCACAGTACCAGCAGAGAATATTCTCCCTTACCGCTAACAGCAGATAGCCAATAGCTAATGCCACCGCCACTGTCTCGAGACCCACCCAGTCAAACAAGCCTAGAGCGCCTCGTAACCGGGAATTATCTTGGCCACATAGATAGCCATATTAAATTCCCGATAGCAGTCAGAAATCGTATCCTGCACTGCAGACATCGCGGATTCGAAGTCTCCCTGTACCACTGTGCTAGTGGGAAATGTCGTTACCTTAAGGTTGTCGAACCTGTTGATCTTGTCAATAAAACCTTTGATGGGCGGAATAAAATCTTCACGATTGGGATACATACTGATATCAATAGTTACCTGCATTCTGCTCTCCTTGTTAGTAATTGATGATTAAAAATCATATTTACCGCTCAAGCCAAATACTCTCGGCTCGCCAAACTGGATATAGGACTCGGGAATCCAGCCATTAGCAGGGTTGTTACCAAAGTAAAAACCGCGAACCTGATAATCCTTATCGGTCAAATTTCTCCCCCAGACTGATATCGTAACTGCACCCTGCCTATAGCTAAGGTTCGCATGCACCAGTTCATAAGCATCCGATTGCTGATTATGACTATTTGAGAAATAAAAGTTGTCCTTGCCATCTACCTGTATGGAGGCCGAATAGTGCTGCATAAACCCATATTCCAAACCAGCATTAAACTGATAGCCGGGGGCATGAGCCTGATCTCGGCCAGATTGCTTTAAAACCTCATCATTGACATCGAGAACCTGAAGATCGCCGAGTTGAGTGTCCAAAACACCCACCCCGGCAAACAGTCGCAACTGCTCGCTAGCCTGCCAATCAAGTTCTAATTCCAGCCCATAGTTATTGCTACCCTGAATATTCTCTCGGTAAGCTGTCCAGTTAGCTGTGCTAATTTCAAACGCCACACTGGCCTGCATGTCCTGGCGATCAATATAAAAAGCGGTCAGGTTAACTGTAAGGCTGTCCTCAAGATGAAAACTTTTAAGGCCTACCTCATAGTTGAGAGCAACCTCCCCGTCATAGCTTAGGTGATTTTGCAGGAAGGCTATGCTCGCGGCATCTTCATTAACCAAGGCCTTGCCCATTGCATCGGAATTTATACCTCCGGTTTTGTAACCTCGAGTCACGCTGGCATAAGCCATAGCGCTGTCATCAATAATATATTGCAGGCTTAACTTTCCGCCAACAAGGTCGTCGGCGATTTCGCCGGCCACGCCATAACTGTCGGTATATTGATTGTCGAAATGTTCGACTCTGGATCCCAGTGAAAGCATCCAGTGATCGCCGACAGACCAATCGAGCTGACCATAGGCCGCGAAGCGTCTGGATTCAAAACGACTGCTTAGGCTTCCGGTCCATGCCCCCCAGTAATCAGCATCTTCCGAGTAACTAAGATCAACTTGGCGGTCGTAGGCGTAAACTCCAGCAACCCAACTTGCACCAGCAAATATCTCATTGCCTGGCTTGGATAAAAATCGGAGATCAATGCTCTTGGCCTCTCTATCGCGAATATTATTTTCAAAACCACGAACCCCTAAAGTATCGAAATCCGACCAATCCCAATCAAAACCATATTCCAGATTAGAATCTTCAACTGAAATTTGAGCTTCAAAGAGATAGGCAGGCGATCCACGCCAGGTAGATTTCAAGGCAACCGCGCTCGACTCTTGGCGGTCATGTCCTGGTTCATCAGAGCGAGTACGTCGTGTATTTTCAAGAGAGAAGGCGTTATAGCCATTGTCTGTATCTATAAAGACTGCCGTCAAGTCTATATCCAGCGCATCTATTGGCGTCCAATGTAGTTTGGCTCGCATCAGAAGCTCATCAATATTATTGGTATCGTCACGATTGCTAAAATCATTTTTGATATAACCATCGCCAGAATTTTTGCTAATAGCGATGCGCCCGAGCAATCTATTCGAGATCGGTCCACTGACAACCATGCCGATCGATTGAGATGCATAATTTCCCATACCCAGATCAACCTGCCCTTCGAACTCCTTAGTGGGTGCAGCCGAGCTGATATTGATGAGACCGGCCAGAGCACTTGAGCCAAAAGCCGTACCTTGGGAGCCACGTAAAATCTCGATTTGTTCGACATCATAGACACCACCGGCAAGGCCAAGGTTGCTAAAGTCAATGCCGTCAACTACCAGACCAACCGATGAATCCAAAGGCTCTTTAAATTGGCTGCGCTCGCCTATTCCTCTGATCTGAAAAAACCGCCCCCTGGATGCACCAGCAGCTGAATTTACATTTGCAGCAATATTTAAGACATCCTCGAGGTGCTTTGCGGTTCGGTCAATTAGCCGTGCTTCAGACACAATACTGATACTCGCTGGAGTAGTCTGCGCAGATGCCGCGCGAAAATCCGCGCTGATAATAATTTCATCAATAACAGGATCGGCCGACGCTGGCAGCGCATTGCCAGTGCCAATAGCTAACAGACATAACAGGGTAAAATATTTGCATTGATAGAAGTTCATAGAGCCTCAGTAACTTTAGTTAAGGAGACCCGGAGTCAAAGACGGGGGGCAGGGCAAAAAGCTAGTAGTCCTATTCCTACGCCGGCATAATCCGGATCAGGTTCAAAGGGTACTTCTCAGGCCAATCTGACCGCCCCTTAGGAAACGCGGCTATAATACCACCGGCCCTAAGGCCCAATCAACAGGTCACTGGTATTGCTGCTAAAGAGTACAGGCGAGTATGCGGCTAATTTGGCACAGTGGCCTGCCGGACTCCTGACGCAAATTTTCAAACACCTGCTCCACCAACTTTAAATCTCGCTGGGAATTGGGGCTAAACTTTTTTATAAACCCATGGTGCACCAGCGCCTGACAGACATCATTGGTCAATAAAAAAGTATCTCGTCCCATGCTGCGTAGCATCATAGGGCCGGAATTACCCCCGAGGCGACTGCCCTGCTTTTTTAATTCCAGCCACAGACCCGTAATATTATCCTCAGGCCAGTGGGCTATAAATTCTCCAAAACTGCCATGACTGCGCTGACGATCTAATACATAGACCGCATTATTGCGCACCGCGACAATTTTGGTGAAGTTGCGCACTATGCTGCGATCCTGAGCCAACTCTTCCAGCTTTTCATCGCTAAAATGTGCAACAGCCAGCGGATTAAACTGCGAAAAAGCCATTTCAAACCCTGGCCATTTGTTATCTATTACTCGCCATACAAAACCTGCGCGAAAAATACATCGCGCTATCATGGACAGATAGCGATCATCAGCCTGAGCCATAAGTTGTTGACTGGTTTTGGGCACAGGCAGTGCTGCTTCAAATACCTCGGGGCCGCCTCTGGTGCTGGCAGCTAGCTGGAAGAGCGCATCAAATGAGGTCATGGATTAACATCCTTTTTAAAATTTTTACGCAATATCACAGCAAGTTAAAGCCACTCAAGCCAGTCACTACGCTGTATTATTTGGCTAATAAAGTAGCTAGAAATAACAAAGAGTATCAGACTAAATATCTTATCTATCACCCAGCTTTTGCGCTGAAACCTAACCATTGCACCGGAATGGGACACCAGCAAAACCACCAGCATATACCAGAGCGCATCTACACCTCCGGCGATCAGGGTAAGGCTTAGCTTTTCCCAATCTGAACTATCCGCAGTGACAAATTGACTAAATAAAGCTGTAAAGAAGATAAGTATCTTTGGATTGACTAGCGCAATTAAAAAGCCATCCCGGGCCGCAGCCAGATAGGAGGATCGCACTGCCATGCTGATATCGGTATCTCTATTCACCGGTGAAAATAGCAGTCTTACGGCCAGATAGAGCAGAAAGAGACAACCTAAAATCTGAATAACATCAAACAGCTCAGGGTTTTTATCTACAGCAACCACCAGACCAAAGGCAGTGACAAAAGCAAATAATGCAATGCCCAGACCATGGGCCAGCGCTGCACAGAGTCCAGCTACCTTACCCTGAGATAATGAGTGGTTAATGATTAATGCCAGACTGGGGCCTGGGGACATGGCGCCCAGCAGACAGGCTGTGGTGACCGATAGCCAAAAGACCGCGCCGGAAGAGCTTTGCAGAATAATATCCATAGGGTTTTTATACAGACCTAATCGAAGAAAACAAGTTAATTTTTCCGACTAATCTGCCCATAATCTGGCTAATTTGGCGCTATTGCCAGTAACGGGGGGTATCAGGGCTATGGAGCAACAACTAATACTTTAGTATTAGTTCTTCAGGATTATATGAACTTTCTCCAGTATCCATTACTTTACACCTCCAAATGGCAGAGGGAGTGCCGTTTCATGGAAGACGTTGCGCTGAAATCGGCGCAACGTTGACAGACTCAAGGTTGGACCTAAATAAGACCCATAATAAAGGAAATATCAGTGATCAATACGTCCGAAACCCATGACAAGAACGCGTTTAAAGAAGCCTATGATGCCGGTCTCGAGAGATTCGCAACCTGGCTGGAAAGCCTGCCATATTCTCAGCGACAGCAGTTGCTAGAACTGGTAGTTGATAAGGCTAGCGACAAGCCTAGGTAAACTTTTCAGCCACCTTGGCAAAAAGAGCGGCTCTTTCATTATCACTCAACGATTGAATGCGTTCGTAGAGCTCTTCTACCGGCACTGGGTCTACTTCTGCGGGCTTTTTGAGTGGTGGACCGTAGAGAGACTCAGGTGTGACGCCAAAAAAGTTGGCGATGCGCACCACGGAGTCGCGGCGCGGCTCTCTAGTCACCTCGCTCAAAATACGATTAATAGTAGGTTGAGGTACTCCAGTCGCTCTAGACAGAGCGCTTTGGGAGAGCCTACGCTCTCTCATTAGCCTCGCGAGTTGTTTGCTAATATCAAGTTTCATGGTCGCCATTTTGCCACTCGTTACTATCCAGCCTATGTATTATTTTTAGACCATATTGGGATCAGATGCGATATTAATTTAACAGTCGGGCTTTGACTCTATCTCACCGACCCAGCACAGAAAGCATAATATCAGGCCTATCGGTAATGATACCATCTATCCGGCTATCGATCAGCTTTTGCATTAGTAATGGATCATTTACCGTCCAGGCATCAACCCGCATATTGAGCAGATGAGCCGCCTCGACAATTGCCGGCGTAAGAATCTCAAAGCCAGCATAGACAACCGGGACCTGCACAGAAACACCATGTGAGCTAAATAAATGGCCCAGCCCCAAGCGACTAAGAATTACCAACAGTACAACCTCAGACTGTCCCAGAGATGTGGGTACATCGGGGCAAATCTGCCTAAAATACCTTAATACAGAACTGTGGAAAGACCCAATAACAACCTGATCTGCCAGGCTATACCTGTTGACTAATCGACAGAGATGGTCCGCGGCAGCTGTTGCCTCAGGCTTCAACTCAATCAGAAAACGACTATCAGGAAGACGAACAAACAGCGACTCCAGTGTCGGAACTACAATGCCTGGGGGATACGAGAGCTGGGGGAAATCAACCTCATGGAAGCCAACATCATACTGTTGAATTTCAGCCAGAGTCATTTCGGCAATCAGCCCGGTGCCATTGGTCGTGGTGTCAATCATGTCATCATGGCGCACAACCAGCTGGTCATCTGCTGTCAGATGAATATCTAACTCGAGGATATCTGTGCCAACCTCAAGGGCATTTACTGCCGCTTCCAGCGTATTGCCTGGCAGCAGTGCCCGGCCATTGCCATGGGCAATCACCTGCACCGCCTTAGACTTATAAAAAGCAATATCTTCAACCGGCTCGGCGGCAGGCAGATTTGCTAGTAGTGCATAACCCAACAGTAGCCCAACGGCAATTGCAGCGAAAATTTTCATAGAGCGTACCTGTTATTGTTATATTGCTCTTGAAGGCTCAAAACTGGTGCTAGTTACGGGCTAGCGGTTGTGTCGGTTTGCAATTAACTCCTCGACAACTGCAGGCTCCGCCAATGTTGAGGTATCCCCCAGGCTATCCAACTCATTGGCTGCCACTTTTCGTAAAATACGCCGCATAATTTTACCAGACCTGGTTTTCGGCAAACCCGGAGCCCATTGAATAATATCCGGTTTGGCTATGGGGCCAATTTCAGCAACACAGAGGGCCACCAGTTCCTTAAGCAATACCTCATCGGGCTCCACATTTGCCATCGGAGTAACATAGCAGTAAATACCCTGCCCTTTAATATCATGGGGGTAGCCCACCACTGCGGCTTCGGCAATAGCCTCATGCAGCACCAGCGCACTCTCGACCTCTGCGGTACCCATGCGATGGCCAGACACATTGAGCACATCGTCTACACGCCCGGTAATCCAGTAATAGCCATCTTCGTCGCGACGCGCCCCATCTCCGGTAAAGTAATACCCGGGGTAGGCACTAAAGTAGGTCTCAATACAGCGTTTATGGTCACCAAATACAGACCGAATCTGGCTGGGCCATGAAGATTTGATCATTAACAGCCCCTCACCAGCACCCTGAATTTCAGTGCCCTCAGGATCCAGTAATACAGGCTCTACCCCAAAGAATGGCTGGCATGCAGAACCTGGCTTAAGGTCGGTAGCGCCTGGCAGAGGAGTCATCATATGGGCTCCGGTTTCGGTCTGCCACCAGGTGTCTACTATAGGGCAGCGAGACTCACCCACCACTCTGTAGTACCATTCCCAGGCCTCGGGATTAATTGGCTCACCCACGGTTCCCAACAACTTTAACGAGCTGCGCGAGGTTTTCTCTACAGGCTCGTTGCCTGCAGACATAAGCGCGCGAATCGCAGTTGGTGCCGTATAAAATTGATTGACCTGATGCTTGTCGATCACCTGCCAGAACCTTGAGGCATCAGGATAGGTGGGCACCCCTTCAAACATTAGCGAGATACCGCCATTGCACAGAGGACCATACAATATATAGCTATGACCGGTAATCCAGCCAACATCAGCAGTACACCAGTAAATATCGCCCTCTTTATAATCAAAGGTATATTTATGACTCATGGCCGCCATCAGCAAGTAGCCCGCTGTAGTGTGCAGCACGCCTTTAGGCTTGCCCGTGGAACCTGAGGTATAGAGAATAAACAGTGGATCTTCCGCGTCCATAAGTTCTGGCGCACAGTCGGCAGTAACTGCATTAGTGGACTGCTGATACCAGATATCGCGGCCCTCTTCCCAGTTCACAGCGCCAGAAGTGCGCTCTACCACTAAACAGCTGTGCACTGCGGGACAATAAGCTAGTGCACTGTCGACATTCTGCTTGAGAGGAATAGTTTTGCCGCCACGAACCCCCTCATCTGCGGTAATCACCAGCTGGCAATCAGAGTCCAGAATGCGATCTTTTAATGCCTCTGGAGAGAAACCGCCAAAAACCACTGAGTGCACAGCACCAATGCGCGCACAGGCCAGCATTGCATAGGCCGCTTCAGGGATCATCGGCATATAGATACATACAGAATCGCCCTTCTTAACCCCGCGCTCACGCAGCACGTTGCCTAGTCGAGATACCTGGTCGTGCAACTCCGCATAGGTAATAGTTTTATCGTCGCTGGGCTCATCACCCTCCCAAATCAATGCGGTTTGATCAGCCCGCTGGGGCAAATGGCGGTCAATACAGTTAACCGCGACATTTAACTTGCCGCCGCCAAACCAGGTTGCCTCTGCCGCCAAAAAATCATAGCTGGATACCGTCTGCCATGGGCTATCCCAGGTCAGAAATTCACGGGCCTGTTCAGCCCAGAACTGGTCGGGTTGCTCTATAGATTGACGATACATCTCTGTGTATTTTTGCTTATTAATCCAGGCAGACTCACGCCAGGAGGCTGGGACAGGGTAAAGCGAAGATTCAGACATAGGGGAAACCCTTTACTAGAAAACGTTGGCAGCATAAGAAGGGAGTTAGTCTAGTAGATTTATCCGTGCGTTCTCAACCTAATTGCCCCTTCTGGCACTAATTCACCAGAAATCGTCGCAATCAGCAAGAGCCATCAGCGGACGAAACCAAGAGCCATTAGCCTAAGAAACCAAGAGCCGTTAGCCTAAGAAACAAAGAGCCATCAGCTGTCGCTTTTATAACGAGTTGGCTTAAGGCTACTTTTAATTTTTTCAAGGTGGGGTAAAAATTCTGGCCCGCGGCGCAATGTCATGCCAGTCGCCAGCACATCAAGAACAACCAGGTGCACAATACGAGACGCCATAGGCATATATTCATCGGTGTTTTCCGGCACATCAACATCCATAGCCAATGTGCACATAGCCGCCAGTGGCGAATCTGGCGCGGTCAGACCAATAACCGTGGAACCATTGTCTCTGGCGATCTCTGCCACCTCAACAATCTCTTTGGTGCGGCCAGTGTGAGAGACAATAAAGAACAGATCTCCAGCCCCGCCAGTGGACGCAAGCATACGCTGCATCAGCACATCATCATGGCTAGACACTGGCAGGTTGAAACGAAAAAACTTATGTTCGGCATCGCGGGCCACAGAACCCGAGGCACCCAGACCAAAAAAGTAAATCCGCTTTGCCTGAATAAGCTTGTCTACCACCTGATTTACCCTGGTATAGCTGATTTTATCTCGAACAGAAGCCAGGGTATTTATAGTGCTATCAATTATTTTTGGCGTGTAACTGGCAACATCGTCATTGGGGTCAACATTGCGGTTTACAAAGCGAATGCCACTGACCAGCGACTTGGCTAATTTGAGCTTAAAGTCTGGAAAACCTGCGGCATCAAAACGCTTACAGAACCTGTTAACACTGGGTTCGCTGACGCTGGCCTTCTTAGCCAGTGTCGCAATACTGGACTGAGTCGCCGCATCTGGATCTGACAAAATAATGTTGGCAACCTTGGTTTCCGACTTGTTTAGATTCGGCAGGGCATCGGTAATAATATTGATCAGATTCTGGCTATGCATAGGTCCCAACTCTGGTTGACATTTGGTTACGTAATTTATCTACAGTGTAAGTTGATTCTAGATTTAATCGACATAAAAACCCCAATAAAACAGCATTTTGTAACAAAATTTCATCTTTCTGCAACAAAACTATAGAAAGCTTTAATTTAATGTAATTTTACGTAATTTATGCCAATATAAATTGATTAAAACCGGCATTAAATCTATAATTTACGTAAGTTTACTACACTTAAAAGATAATAATTATGTATAAAATCGCCATCAATGGTTTTGGCCGCATCGGACGCAATATTTTGAGAGCACTCTATGAGCGCCCAGACCTTCAGGACAGGATTCAAATTGTCGCCATCAATGACCTTGGCGATGCCTCAATTAGCGCCCATTTGCTCAAGTTTGATACGGTGCACGGCCGCTTTGGTCAGCAGGTGGAAGTGGGCGAGAACTCGGTCCGCATCAATGGCCAGGAAATTAAATGGTTCTGCGAGCGCGACCCAGCCAATATTCCCTGGGGTGATCTGGGAGTAGATCTGGTCTGCGAATGCACAGGGGTCTTCACCAGTCGCGATAAAGCCGCATTGCATATTGCCGGTGGCGCCAAAAAAGTACTTATCTCTGCACCGGGCTCCAATGTGGATGCCACCGTTGTCTACGGTATCAACCACAGTATCCTGACTCAACAGCATCAGGTGATCTCCAATGCCTCCTGCACAACCAACTGTCTAGCGCCTCTGGTAAAACCACTGCATGAAGCCATGGGTATTGAGTCTGGATATATGACCACCGTGCATGCCTATACTAACGATCAACAACTCAGCGATGTCTACCACTCAGACGTCTACCGCGCGCGATCTGCTACCCAATCTATGATCCCCACCAAAACTGGCGCTGCAGTGGCTATTGGCGATGTTATGCCTGAATTGGCGGGCAAGCTCGATGGTCTGGCTGTGCGGGTGCCCACTATTAACGTATCTCTGGTCGATCTGACCTTTAATGCCGGCAGAGACACCTCTGTTGAAGAGGTAAACAAAATTCTTAAGCAGGCTGCCGAGGGTGACTTAAGCGAAGTCCTGAGCTACTGCGATGAGCCACTGGTATCCATCGACTACAACCATATCCCCTACTCCAGTAACTTTGACTCGCTGCAAACTCGCGTCAACGGCTCATTGGTTAAGGTAATGGCCTGGTACGACAACGAATGGGGTTTCTCCAATCGTATGCTCGATAACAGCATCGCCCTGCTCAGTGCCCCTGAGTAATCTATGCCGCGCAGAACCAAAATTCTGGCCACACTTGGCCCTGGCAGCAGTGATGATCAAGCAATAAGAGATCTGATTATTGCTGGCGTCAATGTCTTTCGCCTCAATTTCTCCCATGGCAGTGCTGAAGAGCATACTCAGCGTGCCCGGGCGATTAGACGTATAGGCAAGGAGCTAAAAACTCCGGTGGGTATTCTCTGCGATATGCAGGGACCAAAGATACGTATTGGCAGCTTTGCCGATGACAGCAAGATTCAACTCAGTGAAGGCAGCACTTTTATTCTGGATAGCCAGCTGGATCCAGAGTTGGGCAATGACCATAGCGTATTTATTGCTCAGGAACTGCTGGAAGATATAGAACAGAGCAATATCCTGCTGCTGGATGATGGCCGCCTCACTCTGGAGGTCAGTGAAAAAACACATCATGCTGTCGCCTGCCGTGTGATTCAGGGTGGAGTGCTATCCAGTAAAAAAGGCGTAAACAAGTTTGGTGGTGGTCTTTCAGCCAAGGCTCTTACCGAGAAAGACAAATCCGACATCAAAACTGCTGCCGCACTCAACACTGACTATCTGGCTATCTCGTTTGTCCAGTCTAAAGACGATATCGAAGAGACCAGAAGCCTGTTAACTGCAGCCGGCAGCAATGCGCATATTATCGCCAAAGTTGAGCGGGCAGAGGCGATCACCGATGAATTTTTACCCGGCATTATTGAGAGTGCTGACGGAGTCATGGTTGCCCGTGGTGACCTGGGTGTAGAAATTGGCGACGCCAACCTTGTAGCCGTGCAAAAGCAGTTAATCGAGGCAGCCAACTCAGCCAACAAAGTAGTGATCACCGCGACCCAGATGATGGAGTCAATGATCAGCGCTCCCACACCCACGCGCGCAGAAGTTTTTGATGTAGCCAATGCGGTACTGGATGGCACAGATGCAGTAATGCTATCGGCAGAGACCGCTGTAGGCGACTACCCAGTAGAAACAGTGAAGGCAATGGCCAGAGTGATTGAGGGGGCAGAAAAACACCCCCTAGCTCAACGCTCCAAACACAGAATGCATCAGACGTTCCAGCGTATAGATGAGTCACTGGCACTGTCAGCCATGTATGTGGCCAATCATCTACATGGCGTGAAAGCAGTTATCTGCATGACAGAGACCGGCTTTACTCCATTGCTGATGTCACGCATTACCTCATCTCTGCCTATTTATGCCATGGCTCAAAAGCTGGGTACCTGCGAAATCACTGCGCTGTACAAAGGCGTAGTGCCAGTGCCATTTGACACCTCAGAGTTAGATCCCTCTGAAGTTAATCACTGTGCCGTTGAAAAATTGCGTGAGTACGCTGCGGTCAGCGATGGCGACCTGGTATTGATTACCAAAGGGGACTTTGTAAATGTCCATGGCGGCACCAATACCCTAAAGATTGTTCGAGTCGGCGACGTTATTCGCTAGCTTGAAAAACCGTCTCTTCCCAGGCCATGGATGGCCTACTTTAAAACAGACCTCCAAAATCTGGCCCGCATAATCTCTGCTGAGTTATTTAGCCCAGTAGATTGAGAGCGGCGCGACCTGCTGACCAAGGATAGCCCGAATGGGCAGTTCAGCAGCATCATCACTTCCTTGCGCAGCCTGCAATACAGCCTGCTTGCTCGATCCACTAATATGAATAATCAGCTGCTGGGCATCTAACAGCCTGGGCAATGTCATACTCATACGTTGGTGAGGAGCCTCCGTGGGGGTCACAGCAATAGCCGTGCGGCCAGAGCTCATATCCAGGCCCATGGCTAGAGCATCAGCCCCGGGGAACAATGAGGCCGTGTGGCCATCATCGCCCATACCCAGAATCACTACCGTAAATTGGCCAACAGAGGCCAGTGCCTGTTCGCACTCTGACTCGCCGTCCACCGCATTTTCAGCAGAGGTTTTTAAACTAATAAATTTAGCCTGATAGGCCTCATTAATTAACAGATTCTCGCGCACCAGTTTTTCGTTGCTGTCTTTGTGATCAGCATTGACCCAGCGCTCATCGGCCAGGGTGACAGTAACTGAACTCCAGTCCAGCAGCTGCTGCGACAGCAAATGGAAAAACCCCATAGGCGTTCTTCCTCCAGAGACCACTAGTGAAGCTGCGCCCCTGGCCTCGATATCCGCCGCCAACAGAGCCACAACTTTTTCGGCCAGCTCTATATCCAGAGCAGAGGTGTTTTCAAATTCCAGCATGTCCATACTTAATCCTCGTGCCAACTGCGGTTATCATTTTCAATCAGCATTTCAGCTTTGGCTGGCCCCAGAGAACCAGCGCTATAGGCCTTGGTACCCACCTTTTGGTCTACCCAAGCATCGAGCAAAGTATCACACCAGCGCCAAGAGGCTTCAATTTCATCGCGACTCACAAATAGCCACTGATCTCCCTTGATCACTTCCAGAATCAAACGCTCATAGGCATCGGGAATTCTGGACTCCCCTTCTGAGTCAAAGAAGTCAAGATTGAGTACTCCCTTTTCAACGCCCATTCGCTCTTTCAAACTATGCTTTTTGGACACCATTTCCAACTGAATGCCCTCATTGGGCTGCAGATTAATAATCAGTCGGTTATTGGCGTCATCATCGGTCTCAGGGAACAGGGAGTGGGGGTTATCTTTATAGGTTATAACCACCTGAGTCACCTTTTCTTTCATGCGCTTGCCGGTGCGCAGATAAAACGGCACACCGTTCCAGCGCCAGTTATCTATATAGACTTTTAGCGCCACATAGGTTTCGTTGTTACTGCTATCTCCAGTGCAGCCCTCTTCTTCCATGTAGCCCACTACAGGATCGCCAGCAATCCAGCCAGCGGAGTACTGACCGCGAACTGCCTGATCTACTACATTGCCTGAATTTATCGGGCTCAGCGCTCTCAGCAACTTAACTTTTTCGGCACGTATCTCATCGGCTTCCAGAGAGTTTGGTGGTTCCATAGCGACCATACAGAGCAGTTGTAGCAGATGGTTTTGTACCATATCTCGCAACTGACCCACCTTGTCGTAGTAGGACCAGCGACCCTCGATACCCACAGTTTCAGCTGCAGTGATCTGCACATGGTCAATACAGCTATTGTCCCACTGACTGTTGATCATGCGGTTGGCAAAACGCAGGGCCAATAAATTCTGTACTGTCTCTTTACCCAGATAATGATCGATGCGGTAAATATTGCGCTCAGGGAAGTAGCGACCCACGGTATCATTCACTTCCTGAGAGCTTTTCAGATCGTGCCCTATAGGCTTTTCCAAAACGATACGTGAAGTTTTGCCCACACAGCCCGCATCATCCAAATGCTTGCATATGGAGCCAAAAATACTGGGCGGAGTTGCCATATAGTAAATCATGGTGCGTTTTTCTATCGACCAATCTTTTAGCGACGCAAACTGTTTTTTCTGAGAGAAGTCGATGCGGATGTACTGCAGACGCTGGCTAAACTTTTTCCACACTGCCTCGTCCCAATCTGTGCCTGGCAATATTGCCTTGAGAGACTTATGCATCTGTTTGATAAAGCTAACGCTGTCCATATCTTCACGGGCAACACCTGCAATGCGCACGCTGTCGCTAAGCAACCCAGACTTATCCAGTTGGTACAGCGCAGGAAACAACTTGCGCTTAGACAGGTCGCCACGGGCCCCAAAAATAACCAGATCAATATTATTGCTCATCATAAACCTCTGTAGTTATCGACTACATTCAGACTTTATATCTAATTAAACCGTTTTCGGACTAGCCTGCTAGCTCAACAGCATCTCTAGCTAACTGCTCTATGCCTGCCCAATTTTTATCATCAATCAATTTTGGTTGTGCTATCCATGAACCACCTACGCATAATACATTTGGCAGCGCCAGGTAATCCATGACATTGTGCAAGCCAATACCACCCGTAGGACAGAAACTAATATCTGCAAATGGTCCAGCAAATGACTTTAGTACTGGCACGCCACCAGCCGCCTCTGCAGGGAAAAATTTAAAGGTGCGGTGACCGTACTCCATACCGCGCATCAACTCGCTAACAGTGGCAATACCGGGCAAAAATGGTATCGAAGCATTTGCCGCGGCCTTCAGTAAACCCTCAGTGGCACCTGGAGAAATCGTAAACTGACAGCCCAGATCTTCAGACAGCTTTAGTTGCTGTTCTGTGCATACGGTTCCAGTACCCACAATGGCTTCTGGAACATGCTTAACAATCTGCCGAATACCCTCTACAGCCGCCTCGGTTCTTAGAGTGACTTCAAGTACCTTCAAGCCACCGGCAATCAGCGCCTGAGCAAGAGGAACTGCATCCTCTACTCGATTTAAAGTAATGACTGGAATCACCGGATTACCAGCTAATAAATTGCGCACTAACAACTCCTTAAATTTGCTGTAATTTTTTCGCCGCACCTAGAAGGCCTAGATTACTGCGAGTAACTAAATAGACAGGTATCGGCTGCAAGTAACTGACAAAACGCCCTTTGTCCTCAAACTTGCTGCGAAAACCACTGTTGATAAAAAACTCTTGAAAGCGGGGAATAACACCACCGGCGATATAGATGCCGCCTTTAGCACCAAAGGTCAGCGCCAAGTTACCGGCCGCAGAACCCATTCCTTCACAGAACATATTTAAAGTCTGCAGTGCCCTGCCATCATTGCGCTCCAATGCTGCGGCTACCACTTCGGCGGGGGTTTCAAACTCAGCCTCTACTCCCTGGATAGAGCAGAGTGCCGTATAAATATTCAGAATACCTTTACCAGAGAGCAGACGCTCCAGAGACACGCGGCCATAACGCTCGCGCAGGCAATTAACCACTGCGCTCTGCACATCATCAACAGGAGCATAGTCAGCATGGCCACCCTCAGTGTCCACCACATGATAGCCATCGGCATGGCGAACCAGCCCAGCCACACCCAGGCCTGTTCCCGCGCCCAGAATACCAATCGGCTTGGTGCCTACTGCATCGCCACCACCCACCTTTACCAGATCGCTGTCATCCAGCTCAGTAATACCATGGGCTACGGCTTCAAAGTCATTAATCACTGACAGGCGCTCACAGCCCAGCAGCTGTTTAAGCTGGGTCTTGGTAAATTTCCAGTGACTATTGGTAAACGAGATCTCTTCGCTATCCGCCGGGCAGGCCACAGCAAAACAGATATTGGTTGGCGCATTATTCCAGCCAGTAGCCTCAGCTATCTCTGCGAGCAAGCCATCGATTAGATCAGCAAATTGCGGATACTCTTCTACCGAGTGATGAAACTCGTGCTCAGTCTCCAGACTGCCATTATCTAATAGCGCAGAAAACCTTGCATTGGTGCCACCAATATCCGCAACCAGATTCCAGTTTGTACCCATAGCTTATGCTCCACCAAACAGGTAGGAGGCGCCCTGCTCTGCATCGCTAATATTATTGCGATTAACCGCAAACAGCTCGCGACCGCAGCCGCGCTGGCCCGCATCAGACTGCGGCACAGCCTCGCGCGCTTCGAGCTCAGCTGCATCACCCATAAACATCAGCTCACCAGTGACTGCATTGACGCGGATAATGTCGCCATCCTGAATTTTGCTGAGAATACCGCCCTCAGCAGCTTCTGGAACCAGATGGATGGCCGCAGGCACCTTGCCTGAGGCTCCCGACATACGACCATCTGTCACCAGGGCAACACTGTGGCCACGGTCCTGCAATGTACCCAGGAATGGTGTCAGCTTGTGTAACTCAGGCATTCCCAGTGCCTTGGGCCCCTGGTAGCGCACCACAACAACACAGTCTCTATCCAGTGAACCAGACTTAAACAGTGGCTCCAGATCGTCCTGGGCATCAATAACCACGGCTGGTGCTTCAACAATTTGATTCTCAAGCGCCACTGCAGACACCTTGATCATACCGCGACCCAGGTTGCCACTCATCAAGCGCAGACCGCCCTCATCAGAAAATGGTTTATCAACCGTGGTCAGAACATCTGTATCCAGCGGCACCAGCGGAGACTCCTGCCAGACAACCTTATTGTCGTCATTTAACTTTGGCTCCTGGGTAAAATCGGAAAAAGTAGTGCCCCAGGAAGTTTTGGCATCTGGGTGCATATAGCCCGCATCCAAAAGTTGACGGAACATACAGCTAGTGCCACCAGCTGCATGGAAGTGATTTACATCGGCCTGACCATTGGGATATACCCTGGCCAGCAGCGGCACAGCAGCAGATAGATCAGAGATATCATCCCAGTTAAGGATAATGCCGGCCGATCTCGCAATGGCCACCAGATGCATGCTGTGATTGGTAGAACCACCGGAGGCCAGCAGCGCAACTGTGCCATTAACTATGGCGCGCTCATCGACAATCTCACCCACCGGCCTGTAATCATTGCCCAGAGCTGTAATGCGGGCCAACTGATACCCAGCCTCAGTGGTCAGTTTTTTGCGCAGGGGGTTTTCCGGATTAACAAAAGAACTGCCAGGCATTTGCAAACCCATAGCCTCAAGCACCATTTGGTTACTGTTGGCCGTGCCGTAAAAAGTACAGGTGCCAGCACTGTGGTAAGACGCTAACTCTGCCTGCAATAACTCATCACGCCCAATCTTGCCCTCGGCATACAGCTGGCGAATGCGCTGCTTCTCTTTATTGGGCAGACCAGATTCCATAGGACCTGCAGGCACAAAGAGTGCTGGCAGATAGCCGAAGCTCAGCACACCCATAATCAGACCCGGAACAATTTTGTCACAGATACCCAGAGCCAAAACACCATCAAACATCTGGTGAGACAGTGACATGGCCGTGCACTGGGCAATTAGATCGCGACTGAGCAGACTCAGCTCCATACCATCCTGTCCCTGGGTCACACCGTCACACATAGCGGGAACGCCACCGGCAACCTGTGCCGTGCAGCCAATATCGCGCATTGCCTGCTTAAGCTGGTCCGGGTAGGTGGCATAGGGCTGGTGAGCCGACAGCATGTCGTTGTAGGAGGTGACAATAGCCATATTGCCGGACTCCATCATCCGCAGGCTATTTTTGTCCTCTTCACCACAGGCGGCAAAACCGTGAGCTAGATTGCCGCAACTTAGCTTTCCACGCTCGGGACGATTGTTATAGTCGTCTGCAATCTGACGTAAATAATCAGCGCGCAATGAAGCGCTGCGCTCTATAATGCGCTGCGTAACAGCGGCTATTTGAGGGTTAATCTGGCCCATAATGGCTCCGAATTGATGTTGGGCTAATTGTAACAAAATTACATAAATTAACCATGCTTAATCCGTTATACTGGAAATAAATGTAATTTTATTACGAATAATCTCGATGACAGCAGCGTTTATCGCCGGTGGTGATTTTACGCCTTTAATCAGCAGTCTCAAACAGGAAATAGAGCAAAAAATGAACAGCAAAACCTACAGTCCCACTGCCACCGCAGCCTGGTCCAATCTCACATCAGAGGCTGATACTGCCCTCGAGGTTCGTATCACTGACTTATTTGCGGCAGACTCTCAGCGTGCCGACAAACTCTCTGTTAGCAGTGGTGAGTTGTTTTTGGATTTTTCCAAGCATCTGGTGACTGATAAAGTCTGGTCAGAGCTGCTCAATTTAGCCGAGCAATCTCCGCTGCAGAGTCACCGTGCCGCCATGTTCGCGGGCGAACCCATTAACAGCACCGAGAACCGCGCCGTATTGCACGCCGCTCTGCGCGCTGAGCCACAAGATGCCAGCAGCGACGAGGCCAGAGAGCGAGTAACCCAGGTAAAGCAGCAACTGCAGGCAGTGAAAGCAGCCAGCGACAAAATTCGTGCCGGACAATGGCTGGGCAGCACTGGCAAAGCCATTACTGATGTTGTCAATATTGGCATCGGCGGATCTGATCTGGGCCCCAAGCTGGCCTGCGCCGCTCTGGAAGAGTACTCCCACCCAGATATTAATCTGCACTTTATCTCCAATGTAGATGGCGCCCAAATATTAACCACCTTAAAAAAGCTCAACCCGGAAACCACATTGGTTGCGCTGGCCAGCAAGACCTTTACCACCCAGGAAACACTGCTAAATGCCAAAACAGCCATCCATTGGTTTAAACAGACACTGGGTCTGGACAATGCCCAGAACAGCAGTCATTTTGTTGGCCTAACTGCCAACCCAGACAATGCTATAGCCTATGGCATTCCCGAAGATCAGATTCTGGAGTTTGCCGAATGGGTTGGAGGGCGCTATTCCCTGTGGTCCAGCATTGGACTGTCGATTGCTATCTCTATCGGCTTTGAACAATTTGAACAGATGCTAATTGGTGCACGGGAAATGGATAATCATTTTCAACAGGCACCACTAGAGAGCAATATGCCGGTAATTATGGCGCTGCTGGGCATCTGGTACAGCAATTTCCTTAAACTGGAAACCACAGCGGTTATACCCTATTGCGAACGCCTGTTACTTCTGCCCTCCTATCTTCAGCAGCTGGATATGGAAAGCAATGGCAAGGCCACCAATCTCAGCGGAGAACCAGTGGATTATGATACTGGCGCTATTCTCTGGGGACAGACTGGCACCAATGGCCAGCACGCATTTTTCCAGCTGCTGCATCAGGGCACCAGAACCGTGCCAATCGACTTTATTGCAGCGGCCAAAGATAACCTGAGCAATGAGGAGCACCACCGGGTGCTGCTGGGCAATATGCTGGCCCAGTCCTCCGCTCTAATGACCGGACAGGCTGCCCCTGAAGGACAACAACATAGATTTTATGCCGGCAACAAACCCTCCAATACGCTGTTGTTAAAGCAACTGTCACCCAAAAACTTTGGTGCCCTGATTGCTCTCTATGAACACAAAGTATTTGTTCAGGGCAGCATCTGGAATATTAATTCCTTTGACCAGTGGGGCGTGGAACTGGGTAAGAAGATGGCCAATGAATTGCTGGCAGAGAACAGCGAGAAAGCCGAATTTGACCCCTCCACCAAAGCCTTATTTGCCCAGATTGGCAGTATGGAATAGAGCTTGGGAACCTAGGAGCGCAGCTCTTTTGGCAGAGAGAAACTAATATTCTCCTCCACACCATCCAGCTCGCGGGGCGCTTTTGCACCCAGCTCAACCAGGCGGCTGATCACATCCTGAACCAACACCTCAGGCGCGGAAGCGCCAGCGGTCAGGCCAATCGAGCTAGTATTCTGCAACCAGGCAGGCTGAATATCCTGAGGGCCATCAATTAGATGAGCCTCGCAACCACAGCGCTCTGCCAGCTCCCGCAGGCGATTGGAATTAGAACTTGCTGCAGAACCCACCACTAGCACCAAATCAGATTCAATGGCCAGCTGCTTCACCGCATCCTGTCTGTTCTGGGTGGCGTAACAGATATCATCTTTGCGCGGGCCACGAATCTGTGGAAACTTTTTACGCAGTGCATCAATCACCAGTGCAGTGTCATCCATAGATAGGGTCGTTTGGGTAACAAATGCCAGGTTTTCGGGGTTGTTAACTTCCAGGTCGAGCACATCGGCTTCATTCTCCACCAGATAGATTTTGCCGCCCGTAGACTGATCATACTGACCCATGGTGCCCTCAACTTCCGGGTGTCCGGCGTGGCCGATCAAAACGCACTCCATGCCGTCACCAGAGTATTTCGTTACCTCGATATGTACCTTGGTAACCAGCGGACAGGTGGCATCAAACACCTTTAAATTGCGTTCAGAGGCTTCCTTTTGCACCGCCTGAGAGACTCCGTGGGCGCTGAAGATAACAATCACATCATCGGGAATTTCATCCAGCTCATCGACAAATATCGCACCGCGATTGCGCAGCTTATCCACAACAAACTTATTGTGCACCACCTCGTGGCGCACATAGATTGGCGCGCCAAACATATCCAGCGCTCGATCAACAATATCGATAGCGCGATCTACACCGGCACAGAAGCCCCGGGGGTTGGCCAGTTTGATATCCATCAGTGAACCTGCTGTGGCGATACGCTGATAATATTCACCTTAAAGAGAATATTCTGCCCCGCCAGAGGATGATTAAAATCCACCATAATTTCTTTATCTCCCAGCTCCACGATCACACCGGGCAACTCACCGTCACCGTTCTGGAAAGAATACATGGCACCAACCTCAAGCTCATCTTCGCTAAAATTGCCGCGCTCAACTGCCTGCACATTTTCCGGATTATGCTGACCAAAGGCATTTTGTGGCGCTATAGTAAACTCGCGCTCGTCACCGTCGACCAGGCCCATTAACACAGCTTCAAAGCCAGGCAACAGATTGCCATCGCCAACCGTAAAGGTAGCCGGATTGCCCTCAAAATTGGAATCCACCATGTAGCCGTCTTCCAGTGCCAGGGAAAAATGCAGGGTTACGCTGGTGCCTGTATCAATAGGTAAACTCATAGTCACTTGCTTAATCTTTGTCTGTGGTTTGGCTGTCTGGCTTATTAATAAAACCATCCAAAATTAACAGTACCGCACCTACCGAAATGCCGCTATCGGCAATATTAAATGCAGGAAAATGACGCCCTGACCAGTGAAAATCTAAAAAGTCGACTACATAACCCAGGGTTAAACGGTCGTACAGATTACCCAGCGCACCCCCTAAAATCAGTGCCAGGGCCAGACCCTCAAGTTTGCGCTGCACAGGTAGCCGGGCAATCCAAACAGCAATCACCACACTGATTACCGCAGCCAACAGGCTAAAGGCCCAGCGCTGCCAGCCGCCAGCATCACTTAAAAAACTAAATGCAGCGCCATAATTGTGGGCGCGAACCAAATTGAAAAAGCCAGTAAATAACTCGCCCTCACCATAGGCATAGCGCTCCATAATCCACAGCTTGCTGTACTGATCTGAGAGCAGCACCGTGGCGGCCACAGCGAACCAGAATAATGTAGTCGGCTGCAACCTAGGCATAGAGTCGAGCCTCGGCCTGACCGCTGATATTACTGATACAGCGCCCACAGACTTCCGGGTGGTCGGCATTGCTGCCCACATCGTCTATAAAGTGCCAGCAGCGCACACATTTGTCAGCTGCAGAGCGCTGCAAGGAAACCTTTAAGCCTTCCATTGCAGAGTCTTCAGCGCCATTACTGCCATCCAAACCAGACAGGCTAGCCCTGGAGGTAATGGTTACAAAGCGCAACTCGTCCCCCAGCTTGGCAAGAGACGCTGCCAGAGCTGCATCTGCAAATACCTGTATATCAGCTTCCAGAGAGCCTTTAACATTGCCCAGGTTGCGCTGATCTTCAATCACCTTATTGATGGCTTCTTTGGCCTGCAAAATAATTGCCCAGTCCTGTTTACTAATGACCTCGCTATCACCCAGCCGCTGCAGTGGATACCATTCAGCCACAAACACAGAACTGCTGCGGTCACCTGGCATATGGCCCCAAATCTCATGGGCGGTAAAGCTGAGTATTGGTGCAATCCAGCGCACAAAAGCCTCGGCAATCTGGTACAGGGCCGTCTGCGCAGAGCGTCGCGGCAGGCTGTCTTCGGCGCAGGTATAAATTCTGTCTTTAATAATATCCAGATAAAAACCACCCATATCCCGCACACAGAAATTGTGCAGTTTTTGATAGATCTGGTGGAACTGGAAATTATTGTAGTCCTCAATAATCTCATCCTGCAGCTGGGCAGCACAGTCAATGGCCCAGCGATCCAGCGCCAATAACTCAGCGTGGTCAACCGCATGTTGCGCCGGGTCAAAGCCATCTATATTGGAGAGAAAATAACGCGCAGTATTGCGGATGCGGCGATAGGATTCGCCCGCACGCTTAAGAATCTCATCAGACACCGTCATTTCAGCACTAAAGTCAGCGCTGGCGATCCACAGCCGCAGCACATCTGCACCCAACTCATTGATCACCTTCTGCGGCGGAATGACATTGCCGATCGATTTGGACATCTTGCGACCATTCTCATCAACCGTAAAACCGTGGGTCAGAACCGCCTTGTAAGGGGCGGTGCCATTGATGGCGATAGCGGTTTTGAGAGACGACTGAAACCAGCCGCGATGCTGATCAGAACCCTCAAGATACAGATCCGCCGGGTAGCGCAGCTCTTCTCGAGCGCCTATCACCGAGGCATGGGTAACACCAGAGTCAAACCAGACATCCAATGTATCTGTAACCTTTTGATAATCTTCTGCATCCGCTCCCAACAACTCGACTGGGTCAGCATCGTACCAGGCATCAATACCGCTCTGCTCGACCAACCGGGCAACCTGTTCAATAATTTCGGCGGTGCGCGGATGCAGCTCACCCGTCTGACGATGCACAAATAGCGCAATGGGCACACCCCAGGTACGCTGGCGAGAGACACACCAGTCCGGACTGCCATCTAACATGCCTTCAATGCGCGCCTCACCCCATTCCGGGTGCCAGGCCACATCCTTAATAGCGGCTTTGGCCTTATCGAGCAGGCCATTCTTGTCCATAGAGATAAACCACTGGGGTGTAGCCCTGTAGATCAATGGAGTTTTAGTACGCCAGCAATGAGCATAGCTGTGAACAAACTTGCCACAGGCCATCAAGCTGCCTCGCTCGCGCAGCACCTCAATAATATGTTCTTCAACCTTGTATACATGCTCACCGGAAAATAGCTCCACATCATCGCGGAACAGACCGTTATCCATCACATAATTAAGAGTACCAATGCCATAGGCTGCAGCCACGGTAAAATCTTCCATACCATGATCTGGAGCAGTGTGAACACAGCCAGTACCGGCATCGGTAGTCACATGATCACCCAGCAATACAGGGATATCACGCTGATAGAATGGATGCTCAGCGACCAGATTTTCCAGTGCCGAACCCTGGCAGCTAGCCAGTACTCTGTAGTCTTTAATCTCCAGGCGCTGCATCACAGACTCAAGCAATGCCTGAGCGAAAATTAACCTTACAGGCCCTGCCTCAGTGGCACATTGCACCAAGCTGTATTCCAGATCAGCACCCATAGAAATGGCCTGACTGCTAGGAATTGTCCAGGGTGTTGTGGTCCAAATCAGAACATTAACCTGCCCTTCGCCAGGCAAGCCGCTGAGGGCAACGCTAGCTTTTTCTAACTGCGTGGCATCAGTCACCGGATAGGCTACATCGATGGAGAACGAGGTTTTATCCTGATACTCCACCTCGGCTTCCGCCAGAGCAGAGCCACCGACTACACTCCAGTAAACTGGCTTATAGCCCTTTACTAGGTGGCCATTTTCAGCGATCTTGCCCAGAGCGCGAATAATATCCGCCTCAACCCCAAAGTTCATGGTCAGATAGGGCCTATCCCAGTCACCAAACACGCCGATGCGCACAAAGTCTTTGCGCTGGCCTTCCACCTGCTTCATCGCATAGTCGCGGCACTTTTGGCGGAAAGTAGAGTAGTCGACTTTGACGCCGGCCTTACCCACTTTCTTTTCAACATTGTGCTCAATGGGCAGCCCATGACAGTCCCATCCGGGAATATAGGGCGCATCGTAACCACTTATGGTGCGCGACTTAACCACAATGTCTTTCAGCGTTTTATTAACCGCATGGCCCAGATGAATATCGCCATTGGCATAGGGAGGACCATCGTGAAGAATATACTGTTCACGACCAGCGCGGGCCGCCCTAATCTGCTGATAGAGATTGGTTTCGTGCCATTCTTTGAGAATCCCTGGCTCCCGCTGAGCCAGATTGGCGCGCATGGGAAAGTCAGTTTTGGGCAGGTTTAGTGTTGCCTTGTAGTCAATTGGGTCGCTCATATCGGCCTTAATTTATATTCTCACTGTTGCCTGAAAACCAGGCTCTAATCTGTTTAACATCCCGCTGGATGCTCTCGATAAGCTTATCCAGCGAAATAAATTTTTCTTCATTGCGAATCTTGGTAACAAACTCTACCTCAATTCTTCGACCATAGAGATCGCCCTTAAAGTCCAGCAGATGAACTTCCAAAATGGGCTTCAGTAAATCACCCACAGTCGGTCTTACACCTACATTTGCTGCACCCCGATAGACAGTGCCATCTATGTCCACCAAAACAGCATAGACCCCGGACAAGGGAGCACTATAGCGATTGAGCTGCACATTAGCTGTAGGAAAACCAAGCTCTCGCCCCAGCTGCTGGCCGTAAACTACACGCCCTGTGATGGAGAAAGGCTTACCCAGCAGTTGGCTGGCGCGATCAAAGTTGCCCTGCTCTAAGTTCTGCCGCACCAAAGTGCTGCTGACACGCTCGCCATCAATTTCTAAGGTCGCAGTATCCTGTACGGTAAAATCACAGGTTGCACCCATTTCAGACAGCATCTTAAAGTCGCCACTGCGATCACAGCCAAAGCGAAAATCATCGCCGACAATCAGGTGCTGAGTGCCCAGTCCATTTACTAATACCGAACGCACAAATTCGCTGGCAGTTAGATTGCGCAGGGCACGATTAAACTGCAGACAGAGTACCTGGTCGACACCAAACTCCAGCAGCGCATCGACCTTTTCCCGCAACCTCATCAAACGTGCCGGAGCTCTCTCCCCAGAGAAAAATTCCTGGGGCTGAGGTTCAAAAGTCATCACCACAGAGGGCAACCCTAGATCCAATGCACTGGCCTTAACCTGATTCAGAATCGTCTGATGCCCGAGATGAACGCCATCGAATGAACCAATGGTGACCACTGATCGCTGATTGAACGACTGCAAGCTCTGCAAATCGCGAATAAAGGTCATTTTGCTAGGTTCTAAAGCCAAGGGCATTACTCTCTGCACAGGGGACTGAGTATACCTAGCAAAGCGACCAAAGGTAAGGGATAGCACCAGATTGGTGCTGACAATTTAAACAGGCCCAACGCAACCTTGAATCTAGTTCTCAGATGAAGTTGCTTTGGCAGGGCCACGCAAATCTGCGACCCTGAATCCAGTGATAAACAGGCAAGCAATATAGGTCATAAACCCTGCCGAACAGAGCGCAACAATATTGCCAGCCCGCTGCCACCAGAGCAGCTGCTGCCAGAATACAGAGTCGTTAATATTTAACTGATTAGCCAGCAGAATCAACACGGCAACCATTGCGACCACAGATAACAGCAAACTCACAGAGAAGCGCAGCCATCGGGCAGAGGGTGAATAGATCTTATTCTTGCGCAGAAAAATATATAACAGCCCGGCATTCAGAAAAGCCGATACAGAGGTTGCAGCCGCCAGCCCCATATGACCAATCTCCCAGTAGAAATGCAACGGCAAAACAAATAGCAGGTTTAGCAGCATATTAGAGACCATGGCAATCACACCAATTCTCACCGGAGTACGCATATCCTGGCGAGCAAAAAATCCAGGAGCCAGCACCTTGATCAACATAAAGGCCACCAGACCCACTGCATAGGCGCGCAGGCTCAATGTTGCCATAGACATATCCCGAGCAGTCATAACATCGCCATAAAAGAACAGGGTTACGAGAATCGGCTCTGCCAACAGCACCAGAGCCACAGCCGCAGGTACCGCGATAATCAATACCAGCTTTAGTGCCCAGTCCAATGTCTCCGAGAAAGCCTGTTTAGATTCAGCCGCATGATGGCGCGATAGGTTGGGCAGTATCACCGTGGCAATAGCAACCGCAAACACACCCAGAGGCAATTCTGACAGACGGTCAGAGTAGTACAGCCAGGACACACTGCCGGTGGGCAAAAATGTCGCCAGCATAGTATCCAGCAGCAAGTTAATTTGACTGACAGAGACACCAAAAATCGCCGGCCCCATCAACGTTAAAATCTTGCGCACTCCGCTGTCCTGCCAGTCCACCTTAGGGGTTGGCAGCATATGGATGCGATGCAGAAACGGCAGCTGGAACATCAGCTGCACCACACCGGCCATAAACACCCCCCAGGCCAGGGCATAGGCAGGCTCTGCAAACAGTGGCGCAGCAACAAGCGCAGCTGCAATCAGGGTGACATTAAGCAACAGAGGGGTAAAAGCAGGCACCGCAAAACGGTCGTAGCTATTGAGAATACCGCCGGCCACACCAGTCATCGAGATAAACAGTAGATAGGGAAACGTTATGCGCAACATATCAGCTGTCGCCGCAAACTTGGCCGAGTCATCAAAGAACCATTTGGGCGCAAAGATAGCGGCCATCACCGGAGAAGCCAGGACAATAATCAAAGTTAGGATCAACAGGCTGATTCCCAGCGTGCCAGTCACTCGATCAATCAGCGCCTTGACGGCTGCCTGACTGCCCTTTTCACGGTACTCGCCAAGAATAGGCACAAAGGCCTGAGCAAAGGCGCCCTCGGCAAACAGGCGACGAAAGAAATTGGGGATTTTAAAGGCCACAAAAAACACATCGGCCAGTGCCTCAGCGCCAATCACCCGAGCAAAAATAATATCTCGCGCCAGACCCATAAACCGCGACAGCATGGTAAAGAAGCTGACCACGCCACTGGAGCGCAGCAGTCCGCTGTCTTTGATCTTTGGCTGTTCCGCCAGAGAATTTTGAGTCACCCATTCGGCCTTTATTGAAGGTTGCAGTGGTGCAGTTTAACCATCGCTGGCAACTTGGCCAAGCTAAACCGAGAATCTATAGATGGCGGCGCTCAGAGCAATGCACGACAGGTTTACCCCAGCCGCGCAAATGACTGTAAATTAGGGATAAGTTTGGGTTGAATATCCTCAAATAACCCTGTATATTTCCGCGCCTTTAGTGAGACCCCTTTGAAAGGAGAATTCAGGTGGCCAATTCAGTACAAGCAAAGAAACGCGCACGCCAAAACGAGAAACGCCGCCAGCATAATGCCAGCCTGCGCTCTATGGTTCGCACCTATTTAAAGAAAGTGGACGCAGCACTTGAGAGCGGCGATCACGCAGCATCCCAAGCCGCCTATGACGCAGCTGTTCCAGTTATTGACCGCATGGCGGACAAAGGCATTATTCACAAGAATAAAGCTGCTCGTCACAAGAGCCGTTTAAACACCAAAGTTAAAGCTCTGGCTGCCTAAGGCTTTTTATTAGCAATTGGCTTAATGGTAGTTTGGATGCGGAAAAACCGGCTTGGGCCGGTTTTTTTATGTCTGGTGGAAATATTGGAGTTGTAGATTGCAGCCTATTTTCGAGAGAAGCCCGGAACCAAGCCACCCCAAACCCGAGTCATCCTAAATCCCAAACCCGAGTCATCCTAAATCCCAAACCCGAGTCATCCTGAGCGGAGCGAAGGATCTCAGAGATATTTCGCTTCGCTCAATATGGCAAGCGCGCAGAAATCTCGCAGACCAAGACCAACAAATCAGGCAGTAATATGCTCTGCAATAAACTGCTGCACTGCAGACTGGTCATTATCCAGCACTGTAAACCGCTCCTCGCGCTCAAATAGATCCGCCATATGAGGCGGCAGCTCAGGATCCTGCGGGTAGCCAGCCTGTTTCACTGCATCCGGGAATTTAGCCGGATGAGCGGTTGCCAGAGTGACCATAGGCGTTGCGTTATTGCTGCGGCACTGTCTGGCGGCCTCAAGACCAATAGCGGTGTGAGGGTCAAGCAGGTAGTCGCAGTCTGCATAGGTGTCGTGAATAACCTTAACCATGCCTTCGTTATCACAGCGATAGCTGGAAAACAGCTCCCGAGCCCGACTCAGGGCACTATTATTTAAGTCCATATGCCCTGCCTTGGCATCCGCCATTAAACCTGCAATAGCAGCGCCATCGCGATCATAGAGATCAAACAGCAGGCGCTCAAAATTACTCGAGATCATAATATCCATACTCGGCGCCAGGCTCTGCTCTAACGGACGAGTACTGTGATCATTGTCGCTGATACAGCGATGGAGAATATCGTTTTGGTTGGTAGCGATCACCAGCTGCTCAATAGGCAGCCCCATTTTATGGGCCAGATAACCAGCAAAAATATCGCCGAAGTTACCCGTGGGCACAGAAAATGAGACCTTGCGCGCAGGGCCGCCCAGCGACAGAGCAGCCCAAAAATAATAGACAATCTGAGCCATAATGCGCGCCCAGTTAATCGAATTTACCGCCACCAGCTGTCGACCATCGGGCAAGAAAGACTGGTCAGCAAAGCTGGCTTTAACCATATTCTGACAGTCATCAAAGTTACCCTGCAGAGCCAGGTTATGAATGTTATCAGCCATCACCGTGGTCATTTGACGGCGCTGTACCTCTGACACCCGGTTGTCAGGGTGGAGGATAAAAATATCAATATTCTTGCAGCGGCGGCAGCCTTCGATCGCCGCAGATCCGGTGTCACCCGAGGTAGCGCCCATAATCACCACTTTCTGATCGCGCTTCTCGAGAGTGTAGTCCAGCAGATTGCCCAAGAATTGCAGAGCAAAATCTTTAAATGCCAGCGTTGGACCATGGAACAGCTCCATAATCCATTCGTTATGACCGGTCTGCACCAACGGGGCAATGCCGTTGTGGCGGAAGGTTGAATAGGAATCGTCGATCAGCTTTTTAAGATCATGCTGAGGAATAGCACCATAGACAAATGGCGTCATTACCTTAAGTGCCAGGTCCTGATAGGACAGGCCGGCCCAGGAGGCAATCTCTTCCTGACTAAACTGCGGCAGCTGCTCAGGCACAAATAGCCCGCCATCTGGCGCCAGTCCGGTAAGAATTACCTCTTCAAAAGTTTTCGGTTCACCACCACCGCGGGTACTGACAAATCTCATTTACTGATCCAAATGTTCGACACGAATAAAAGTTACGCTTCCACGCACGGTTTCAAGCTGTTCAATATTCTCAACCGCGGCATCCAGCAGTTTCTCTTTGGTGACATTGGTAAGAATAATCACATTAACGTAATCCTCTCCCACAGGCTGCTCTTTTTGAATAATGGCTTCAATACTGATACCCGCATTGGCCATTATCCCAGTAATATCTGAGAGCACACCTGGCTTATCCAGCGCCGAGAAACGGATATAAAAGCTGGTTTCAATATCCTCAATATCCATAATTTCCTGAGGTTGCAGCGCCGCTGTATTGCAGCCCAGCGCCGGCACCCAGGTATCGGCACCAGTATTCATCGCCCGTGCCACATCAACTATATCGGCAATCACTGAAGATGCCGTAGGCTCAGAGCCCGCACCTGGCCCATAAAACAAAGTGGTACCCACAGCATCTGCATTGACCATCACAGCATTGGAGACATCGTTAACGCCGGCAATCAGGCAACTCTCAGGTACCAGTGTAGGGTGCACGCGCAGCTCGACGCCCTGGCCCGTTTGCCTGGTAATACCCAGGTGCTTGACGGCATAGCCCAGCTCACGGGCATAGGACACGTCTTGAGGCTCGAGCCTGGTAATGCCATCTGTATAAATTCCCTCAAGGCTCAGGGGCATTCCAAATGCCAGAGAGCTCATGATAACCAGCTTGTGAGCGGCATCTATGCCCTCCACATCAAAGGTAGGGTCAGCTTCAGCATAGCCCTTTTCCTGGGCTTCGGTGAGCACATCAGCAAACTCACGACCCTTGCTGTCCATCTCTGAGAGAATAAAGTTTGTGGTGCCATTGATAATGCCAGCCAGCCAATTAATGCGATTGCCCGACAGGCCTTCGCGCAGGGCCTTAATAATCGGAATACCGCCCGCCACCGCCGCCTCATAGGCGACCATCAGGCCGCGAGCCTCAGCTGCAGCAAAAATCTCCATACCATGCTGAGCAATTAGAGCCTTATTGGCAGTAATCACATGCTTACCATTATCGAGCGCTGTCATTACCAGCTTATAGGCGACATCAGTGCCACCGATCAGCTCAACAACAATATCTATATCGGGGTTTTTGGCAACATCACAAATATCCCGCGTGACAGAGATGTCAGCGGTATCGCAGTTTGGATTGTCGCGGCGGGCTCCAACCTGCAATATCGAGATATCGCAATTGGCCCGTGAGTTAATTTGTTGCGAATTGCGGACTAAAACATTAACCACGCCGGCACCCACAGTGCCTAATCCGCAGATGCCGATATTGACCAATCGCACCCTATTTCCCCAAGCTATTTAAAATGTGAATCGACAGCCACTGGCGCCGAATTGAAGCGTTGAAACCAATCCAACAGCGAAGTGGCCCAACAAGGTGGCTAATTTTATACTATTCCAGAAAATATTCAGGCTTATTTTGCCGACCTGCCAAAGAAACCAGGCCGACGGAATAATTGCTAGTTCTAGCTATCGGATTGGCTAATTCCCAGTATGCGAGCAAAATCAGCAGCCGGTTGATATCCCGGAATTAAAGTGCCGTCCATAAGTATTACTGCAGGAGTGCCGGTAACACCGAGCTTTTTCCCCAGCTCAAAGTGCACTGACACCGGGTTATCAGTGCACACAGCACTGGGGATATTCTCGCCATTTTTAGTTCTGGTAAATACATCCTGCTGATTAGCCGCACACCAGGCAGTGGCAATCTTGCTATAAGACTCTGAGGGAATACCAGCTCTTGGATAGGCCAGATAGCGAACCTCTATACCCATGGCATTGAGCTCTGGTACCTCGCGGTGAAGCTTGCGACAGTAACCGCAGTCCACATCGGTAAACACATTCATAATAGCCTTGGTGGCACCAGCTGGCTTAAAGATAATCATATCGCCTATATCTCTGCTAGCGAATATCTCCCGGCGCTTGGCATTGAGACGCAAATCCCGGATATTAACGAACTGCCCGGGGCGAACCTGGTAGAGACTGCCATCAAAGAAATATTGGCCGTCGGCCGAGACATACACCACAGGGCCGCCCTCAACCTGCACCTCATAAAAACCATCCAGCGGCGCTAGGCTGATTACCGAATAATCAAGATCAGCGCGAGCTGCTTTAAGCTGTTTAACAATGGAATCACTTATATCAGCCGGCACCTCAGCAAAAGCCCCCAGAGATAGCATAACGCCGCATATCAGCAACTTGGCACGAACCAGATATTGACCAGCTGAACGTGCAGTGGTCAGGAGAGGATTGATTAACACAATAAAATCCTTATTAAAGATTGATTACCCATTGGAGTGGTTCTAACCGCAGCGGTTCCCCCTGAGGGCCAGGCATTTAATGCGCACTCAGGGGGCGGGCTTCAAATCACGGGGAGAGCTTAAGATAACGCTGCCTATAAAGCCTCTTCGCCAGTCTCGCCGGTACGGATACGAATTACTTCATCCAGCGACGAAATAAAGATTTTGCCATCGCCAATCTTGCCGGTAGCAGCGGCCTTAGTAACTGCCTCAACAATGCTGTCCACCATATCCTGGCCAACGGCAATTTCGAGTTTAATTTTAGGAAGAAAATCCACCACATACTCAGCACCGCGATACAGCTCAGTGTGGCCTTTTTGACGACCAAACCCTTTCACTTCAGTGACAGTTATACCCTGTACGCCGATATCGGCCAGAGCTTCGCGAACATCATCCAGTTTGAACGGTTTAATAACAGCAGTAATCAATTTCATAATTCTTAGTCTTCTGTAAATCTATCTATGGAAAGTATCAGGGTAAAGATACCTGTTTCTCTGCAAAAATGCATTAGCGTCACAATAAAAGTATAGAACAAAGTTTCAGGCATAAAAAAACCGGAGCCCCCAAGGGCTCCGGCAAACTTACAAAGAGTCTATTTAAAACACATGTTCTAAATTACTCAGGGGACAGCATTAGCTCTTTGCACTGACAAACTCAGGGTAAGCTTCCATACCGCATTCTGCGATATCGACACCACTGAACTCTTCCTCTTCTGAAACTCGGATGCCCATAGTCGCCTTGAGGATACCCCAGACAACAAAGCTGGCACCAAACACCCAGACAAAGATGGTTGCAGCACCGATTAGCTGGCCAGAGAACGTAGAACCTTCGTTAGTGATAGGAACTAACAGCAGACCCAGCAGGCCAACAACACCATGCACAGAGATGGCACCAACGGGGTCGTCAAGCTTCATCTTGTCCAGAGTCAGAATACTGAATACAACCAACACACCACCAGCAGCACCAAACAGAGTTGCCTGCAGTACGGTAGGAGTAGAAGGCTCAGCAGTGATAGCTACCAGTCCAGCCAGCGCGCCGTTCAGTGCCATAGTCAGATCAGCCTTGCCAAACAGCAGACGAGCAACCAGAAGAGCACCGATCAGTCCACCAGAGGCAGCGGCGTTAGTGTTCATAAACACAACAGCAACAGCGTTGGCGCTTTCGACAGAAGCAGTAGCCAGTACAGAACCACCGTTAAAGCCAAACCAGCCCAACCAGAGGATAAACGTACCCAGAGTCGCCATTGGCAGGTTAGCACCAGGAATCGCATTTATCTGACCATTTGGACCATACTTACCTTTACGAGCGCCCAGTAACAGAACACCAGCAAGAGCAGCAGATGCACCAGCCATATGCACAATACCGGAACCAGCAAAGTCAGAGAAGCCAAGGTCACCCAGGGTGTACATACCAAACACAGGAGCTCCGCCCCAGGTCCAGGCGCCTTCCATTGGGTAGATAAAGCCAGTCATAACAACCGCAAAGGCCAGGAAAGCCCACAGCTTCATGCGCTCAGCAACAGAGCCAGAAACAATAGACATGGCAGTAGCAACAAACACTACCTGGAAGTAGAAGTCAGCAGAAGGAGCATAGGTTGCTGGTTCTTCAGAACCAGTAGCGCCGTCGCCAGTGATAGAGCTCAAGAAAATGTCGCCACCGTACATAATGGCGTAACCGCAGACCATATACATGGTGCAGGCTACCGCAAACAGAGCGATATTCTTGGTTAAAATCTCGGTGGTGTTCTTAGAGCGAACCAGTCCGGCTTCAAGCATGGCAAAACCAGCCGCCATCCACATAACCAGAGCACCGCACATCAAGAAATAGAAAGTATCTAGAGCGTACTGTAATTGAAATACATCAGTCATTTTAAAATCCTTAAGTTAGACCGCTTCAACGCCGGTTTCACCGGTGCGAATGCGAATCACTTCGTCAAGAGTTGTAATGAAAATCTTACCGTCGCCGATTTTCCCGGTTTGTGCAGCAGCAGTGATCGCCTCAACAGCGCTCTCTACCATTTCATCTGCCAGAGCAATTTCCAACTTAACCTTGGGCAGAAAATCTACTACATATTCAGCGCCACGATACAGCTCGGTATGACCCTTCTGGCGGCCAAAGCCTTTAACTTCGGTTACGGTTACACCAGCGACACCCAGGTCGCCAAGAGCCTCTCGCACTTCATCGAGCTTGAAAGGCTTTACAATTGCAGTTACTAATTTCATCGTTTATCTCCATGGGGTGACCGAAGCCACCCGTTTTTAATGAGCAAGATAGGTTCTAAATTAAAGTGACTTAGAAATTGTCAGAACAAACTCGTTGTCAGCGTACAGCCCGCCATCTTCAGATGAATCGATCCAGCTCAGATCAAAACCAAGTCCAGCAGCTTCAGTGCTCAGTGAGACCGAGTAGTCGTCGGCTTCGTTGGCAGGATCATCAGCGCTCATGGTTCCGTAGTGGAAACCCAGGCTGAAGTCTTCGCTCAGGCTTACGCCATAGTCCAGGTAAATATAGGTGCTTGAACCTGTAGAGGCATAGTAGTCATCAGACAGAGCGAAGCCGATAGTAGCGTCAGCGAAGGAGACGCTGCCGTAGAATTCTTCAAACTCTTCAGTGGTTGGACCCTGTGGGTAGCCGTAGTAAAGGTAGCCCACATCGTAGCTAACGCTGTCAGAGAAAGAACCGCCGTAACCGGCATAGTAGTCCAGCTCCAATCCACCGCTGAAATCAATGCTAGAAGCCCAGGTACCTACGTAGAAGCCACTATCGAAGGCAACGTCGAAGCCACCGGACAGTGCTTCACCGCCAGACTGATCGATACCACGGAAAAAGTACTCTGAGCCCAGAGCCACATTTCCAGAAACTTCAGCAGCCATTGCACTAGCGCCGGACATAAGGGTTGCAGCAAAAATTGCAGTTTTTATAGCTTTCATAGGTACATCTCCCAAGACGTAAAATTAAAAAGTTGTAAAAGTTAAAATGTTAATGGCAGAGCGAAGGTGCCTGGTTTTTTTGTGCTTCGCCTTGAACATTGCATTTACCGTGCCAACCTTAAAAACCAGCAAAATTAAGCCTATTCTCGTGCTTCTTACCCATATTTGAACCAGATTGGTGCGTTATTGCGCCACCCATCGGATCTGAACGCACCAACTTGGACTAATGTGACCTATCACCTAAACCGGCCTGCATCAGTAACCAAAGTTTTGTTAACATAAGTTGCAAAGCACGCGCCAGAAAGGAGCACCTTATGAATCCAGAAGACCTACACAGAGAAGTTTTAGACCAGTTGAGCAAAACCTTCGCCGGCGCCCAGGCCATCAGTGACGAGGCCAAGAGCCATCTACGCAGCGCCATGATGAGCACCTTCAGCAAGTTGGATCTGGTAACCCGCGAAGAGTTTGATGCCCAGCGCGCAGTGCTGCAGCGCTCGCGGGAAAAGATCGACGCACTGGAACGCCAACTCGCCGAACTGGAAGCCAGCCAAACCAAACAATAACTCATAGCGATCCACCAGCTGTCTGCACGGATAAACGCCCCTCCGCAATCACCCCGTGACAAGAAAGGAATCGCATACACCAAAAGGAACAGGTGTTATGTCATTAGCCACCGTGCGCACACGCGCCAAACTGGGCATCGAGGCTCCATTGGTCAGCGTAGAAGTTCACCTCTCCAATGGCCTGCCCGCCTTTCATATCGTAGGTTTGCCAGAAACCGCGGTTAAAGAGAGTAAGGATCGGGTGCGCAGTGCCATTATCAATGCTCACTTTGAATTCCCCGCACGCCGCATCACCATCAATCTGGCCCCAGCAGAACTGCCCAAAGAAGGCACCCGCTTTGACCTGGCCATTGCTATCGGCATTCTCGCCGCCTCCGGGCAGGTGCCCATGGACCTTTTAGGACAGCATGAATTTATTGGCGAACTGGCACTGTCTGGTGAATTGCGCCCAGTTGAAGCCCTGCTGCCCTCAGCAATGGCCTGCGCCAATGCCAACAAAGCCCTTATTACCAGCACCGGCAATGCCAATGAAGCCGCCTTGGTCAAAGCACTAACCGTGCTCCCCGCCACCCATTTGTTAGAAGTCTCAGCCCATATGCACCAGCGAGCATCACTGCAGCCATGGCAGCCCACCGCCGCCAAACCCAGCAATACAGGGTCCCAGCTCAATGAAGTTATCGGCCACCAGCATGCCAAACGGGCTCTCGAAATAGCCGCTAGCGGCGGCCACCATCTGTTGCTCTACGGCCCCCCAGGCACCGGCAAAACCATGCTAGCCAGCCGTTTACCCGGTTTACTGCCCCCCCTGAATAACTCCGAGGCACTAGAAGTGGCAGCCATTCACTCAGTGGCCGGAAAAACCGACCGCGCAGCCCATAGCCTAAATCGGCCCTTCCGGGCGCCCCATCATAGTGCCTCCGCCGCGGCCATAGTGGGTGGCGGCAGCACACCCAAGCCTGGCGAAATATCTCTAGCCCACTGTGGCGTACTATTTCTCGATGAACTGCCTGAGTTTCAGCGTCAGGTACTGGAAATGCTGCGCGAACCGCTGGAATCCGGCGAAATTATTATTTCCCGGGTTGCCGCCCAAACCCGCTACCCAGCCAGATTCCAACTAGTCGCCGCCATGAACCCCTGCCCCTGTGGCTATTTAGGCTCACAGCGCTGCACCTGCACCCCAGACCAAATCAGCCGCTATCGCACCAAACTATCGGGCCCATTAATGGACCGAATAGACTTACAGGTACAGGTCAACGCCATTGAAAACCAGCAATTATTAGATCGGCCAGCCCAGCAAGAGCAGCAACAAGGAGAGAGTAATCAGATTATCCAACAGCGTATCTGCGCTGCCAGAAAAACCCAGATGGCACGGCAGGGAAACATCAATAGCGAACTAAGCAGCCAGCAGCTGCATCAACTTTGCCCACTCAACAAACCACAGCGCGAGCTAATGGACCAGGCCATAAACCGCTTCGCTCTGTCTACCAGAGGTTTTTACCGCATATTAAAAGTCGCCAGAACCATCGCCGACTTGGCGGGACTGGATAGCCCTGGCACAGCTCAATATCAGGAAGCACTCAGCTATAGGCCGGCAATAACCACTGCAAGCTAACCTTGCAACTAAATAGCACTATCCGGCAGGGTCACCCCACAGTGGTAACAATACTCCGCCTCCGGATGATGGCCAGTACGCTCACAGACATTACAGCGGCGATTGTTGGTTTCATTGTGCATCTCGCGGGCAATCTCAGCGGTAAATATACCGGTTGGAATGGCAATAATAGAATAACCCGTCAGCATGGCCAGAGTCGCTATCACCTGCCCCATAGCCGTCTGCGGGGTAATATCCCCATAGCCAACGGTGGTGATGGTCACAATGGTCCAATAGATACTGCGAGGAATACTGGTAAAGCCATGCTCCGGCCCCTCAACAAAAAACATCAGGCTGCCAAAGATCACACTAAGCACCAGCACCACAGTGAAAAATACCAGCACCTTGCGCCGCGACCCATACATAGAACGCAGCAAAATATTAGCTTCTGACAGATAGCGCACTAGCTTAAGCACCCGGAAGACACGCAGCACACGCAGCAGCCGAATCACCAGCCAGTAATTGGCGCCAGGGAAGATCAACGCCAGATAGGTAGGCAAAATAGACACCAGATCCACCAGCCCATAAAAACTAAAAATATAGCGCAGTGGTTTTGGCGACGAGTAGATTCGGGCCACATATTCCACTGAAAACAGCAGCGTAAAAAACCACTCCAGACGAAATAGCCACAGCCCATACTGGCTGTTCACCGCTTCAATACTGTCGAGAATAATCGCCAGCACACTGAGCAAGATCATATAGATGAGGGCAATATCAAAATACTGGCCCGCTGCCGTATCAGTGCCAAAGATTACCCGATAGATTTTTTCTCGCAGAGATAGCTCAACCATCACCCATATCCTTCAGTGGCCTAGTCAGGTTATTGTAGGCAGTAATCATACAATTGACTATGATGCATCTCAGTGCCTAATTAGAGAATACTATGGATCTTGCCCAGGGCTTAATCATAATTACCACAGTCCACCTGCTGGCTGCCGCCTCGCCGGGCCCGGATTTTGTGCTGGTCTCACAGCAGACATTGTCCAATGGCAAACGCGCTGGTTTGCTGTGCAGCCTGGGGATTTCTCTGGGGCTATCTGTGCATATTCTCTACTCCGCTTTTGGTCTGGCCGCGGTGATAGCCAACTCCGCCTCAGCTCTCTGGGCGATTAAACTACTGGGCGGCAGCTACCTCATCTATCTTGGGGTTAGCGGCCTCAGAGCCAGAGTTCGCAATGCTGAAGCTATTACAACCGATGCAGCGGCCGATCAACCGGGGCTTAAAACCATTGGCCTGGGCTTTTTATGCAATGCGCTTAACCCTAAAGCACCTATCTACTTTATATCGCTATTTACCATAGTGCTGTCCCAGAGCACCCCAGCCCAGCATCTGCTGGTTTATGGTATCTGGATGATGGTGCTTCAGTTTGCCTGGTTCTCTTTTTTAACCCTGCTGCTTTCCAGGCCCATGGTCACAGATAGATTTCAGGCTCTGGGCCATTGGATTGATCGAGTTGCCGGCGGCGCTATGCTGCTCTTGGGTATCAAGGTTTTAGTCAGCAGAACAGGCTAAAGCTCTCACTAAATAAATAGAATAATAGGAATGACCCAATGATAAACCAACGTATGGGTACCAAAGACTGGGGCATGTTGCTGCTGCTCTCGTTTCTGTGGGGCGGGTCATTTTTCTTTGTCAGTGTTGCCATCTCAGAACTGCCACCTTTTACTCTGGTGACAATGCGGGTTGGGTTAGCGGCCCTAACCCTGTGGCTGGTATTGCTGGTCTCTGGCTACCCTATCCCCAAATCTGTCAAGGTATGGCGCACATTTATGATGATGGGCTTGCTTGGCAATGCGCTGCCCTTCTCTCTGATAGCCTGGGGCCAGACCCATATTGGTGCAGGTCTGGCATCAATAATTAATGCCACAACACCCATCTTTACCATATTAATAGCTGGCGCCTTTCTGTCTGATGAACATATCACCCCAAAAAAGGTACTGGGCATAGCCGCCGGATTATTAGGAGTTATAGTGCTGATTGGCCCATCGGCACTGCTAGAACTGGGAACCAACACCATGGCCCAACTGGCAGTTATCGGCGCCGCCATCTCGTACAGCTCCGCCACCGTATTTGGCCGGCGGTTTAAAGCCATGGGCATCAGCCCTTTTGATACCGCCGTGGGCCAGGTCACCGCATCAACCATTCTTTTATTGCCCCTGGTATGGTTTATAGATAAACCCCTTGAGCTAGCCAACCCAAGCCTTCAGGTATGGCTGGCGATTTTAGCTCTGGCCATATTCTCAACCGCGTTCGCCTATATATTATTCTTCCGTATCCTCTCCTCATCCGGCGCCACCAATGTAGTGCTGGTTACCTTTCTGGCGCCAGTCACAGCAAGCTTCCTCAGCTGGTTAATTCTCGATGAGCAGCTCCAAGCCAAGCATTTTATCGGCATGGCCTGCATTGGCTTGGGACTGGCGATAATTGATGGGCGACTTTGGGCCAAACTTAGACGATAATTTCTACTATTGAACCGCCAAACACAGCCTTGCCTAGAGTGAAATAATAATGAGCCTGCCGACAAACCAAACCAGCATTGAAATAACCGAACCCGGTGCCCCTGAGGTATTACAAGCCACAGATAGACCAGTACCTCAGCCCACAGAGACTGAGGTGCTGATAAAGGTCGCAGCCGCAGGCATTAATCGCCCTGATGTATTTCAGCGTATGGGCTTTTACCCGCCACCCCCAGGCGTTACCGATATTCCCGGGCTGGAAGTCAGTGGCACTGTGGTGGCTATTGGTACTGCCGTCACTAGCCTGTCTGTAGGTGATAATGTCTGTGCATTATTGGCCGGTGGTGGTTATGCGGAATATGCTGTTGCTGAGGAATCTCTGTGCTTACCGGTGCCTGATAGCCTGCCTATGGAGCATGCCGCCGCACTGCCCGAAACCTGCTTTACTGTGTGGCATAACCTATTTGAGCGCGCCGAGTTAAAAGCGGGCGAATGGTTACTGGTGCACGGTGGTTCCAGCGGTATTGGTACCACTGCTATTCAGATGGCCAGTGCCATGGGTGTGAATGTTATTGCCACAGCGGGCAGTGATGAAAAGTGCGCTGTCTGCGAGCAGTTGGGCGCGGCTAAAGCCATTAATTATCATCAACAGGACTTTGTTTCAGCCTGTCAGGAACTGACCGGCACAGGGGTTAATGTGGTGCTGGATATGGTCGGTGGTGACTATGTGCAAAAGAACTTTGCCGCCTGCGCCCCTAAAGCCAGAATCGTGAATATCGCTTTTTTGCGCGGCTCCAAAGCTGAAGTAGATCTTATGCCATTAATGTTAAAACAACTGGTGCTGACCGGTTCTACATTGCGCGCCCAGCCATTGGAAAACAAAGCCCGCATTGCCGCTGGGGTGAAAGACCAGGTATGGCCACTGATCGCCAGCGGACAATTTAAACCCATTATTCACAGCAGCTTCCCATTAGCAGCGGCCAGCAAGGGCCACGCCCTGATGGAAACCAATCAGCATATTGGCAAAATTATTTTACAGAATTAACCCAGAGATATGATGAGTAAAAAAGATTCCAGGCTGGTCTACTCCACCGAAACCGGCCGCATTAAAAAAAGCGAAGCCCCAACCCGCGACTATGACGGCGATGGCATTTTGCGCATTCGCCGTGAAACCAGTGGTCGCAAAGGTAAAGGAGTGACCACAATCACCGGTTTTGACCTTACTGAAGCCGACTTAAAAACCATGGCCAAAAAGCTTAAGCAAAAATGCTCAACTGGGGGCACCGTTAAAGACGGCATTATTGAAATCCAGGGTGATCATCGCGACAAGCTAAAAACCGAGTTAGAAAAGCTTGGCCATACCGTCAAACTGGCCGGTGGATAATATGGCCAAAACCTCTCAAGCCTTTGGCACCTGGCCCTCACCCATTAACGCAGAGCTTATTACCAAAGCCGCCCCCAGCCTTAATTTCATTCAATCCCAGGGCGACAAGCTGTTCTGGGTTGAAGGCCGACCCTGGGATGCTGGCCGCAGTGTAATTATGTGCCGCGATAGCGCAGGGACAATCCGTGATCTGCTGCCCCCACCCTTCAGCCACCATAGCAAGGTCCATGAATATGGCGGCATGGCCTATGCCGCAAACCAGACCCATCTGTATTTTGTGAATGCCGCCGATCAATGTATCTACCAACTGGACCTAAACGCTGGCAATAAACCCAAAGCCATTACTAGCCCAGGGTTACGCTTTGCGGATCTGGTGATTGATACAGCCCATCAGCAATTGATCGCCGTTGGTGAGCAACACCATGATGATCGCGAGCCAGAAAACTTTATCGCTGCCATTAATATAGCCACAGGGGCTGTTAGCACATTAAAGAGCGGCGCAGACTTCTATGCCTACCCACGCATTAGCCCAGACAACCAACAACTGTGCTGGATAGAATGGCAGCATCCCAATATGCCCTGGGATAGTACCCAGCTGTGGTGCGCCCAGTTAACCGTAGATGGGTTAAGCGACCTTGCTCTGATCGCTGGTGGAGACAATAACCAAGCTATTTTCCAGCCAAGCTGGTCGCCGGATAACCAGCTCCACTATGTGTCTGATAAAAATAACTGGTGGAATATCTACACAGCCAATGGCGAACCTGTGCTAAGCAAAGACGCAGAATTTGCTACGCCCTTATGGCAATTTGGCATGAGCACCTATGACTTTATTGACGCCAATACCATTGGTTGCCTGTGGACCGACCAAGGGCTTTGGCACAGCGGGTTTATCGATATTGCCACAGGCCAGCTCAGCAACACAGAGAGCCAGTACAGCAGCCTTGCCGCTGCCTGCTGCCATCAGGGCCGGCTGTATATGGTGGCTGGAGCCGCCCCATTGGCCAATCAAATTGTCGGCATTGAACGGTATGGCGCGAATAGCAAACTGACATCGGTTTACGCACCATCAACCTTGGATTTAGACAGTGCCGATATCGCCCAACCAGAGCCATTATTTTTCCCCAGCGGCAATGGCGAACAGGTACATGCCTTTTTTTACCCGCCCACTAATGCGCAGTATCAGGGTGCCGACAATGAACTACCACCAGTCATCGCCCTCTGCCATGGCGGACCCACAGGGGCCACCGATAGCGGGCTCAATCTGAAAATACAGTACTGGACCAACCGCGGCTTTGCCATTGTCGACATTAACTACCGCGGCAGCACCGGCTTTGGTCGAAAATATCGCAAGGCCCTGACCAATGCCTGGGGCATTAAGGATGTAGAAGATACCCAATACGCCATTAGCTACCTCGCCAACCAACAAAAAATTGACCCCGAACGCTGCCTGATTCGCGGCGGCAGCGCCGGTGGCTACACCGTGCTATCGGCCCTGACCTTTACCGACACATTCAAAGCCGGCGCCAGCCTCTATGGCATTGGTGATCTGGAAACCCTGGCCACCGACACCCATAAATTTGAATCACGCTATCTGGATAGTCTAATCGGCCCCTACCCAGGGCGCAGAGATATCTATTTAGAACGGTCACCCATACACCATGCCGAGGGCCTCAACTGCCCAGTAATCTTTTTGCAGGGTCTGGAAGATAAAGTAGTACCCCCCAACCAAGCCGAGGTGATGGTGAAGCTGCTAGAAGACAAAGGCATTAAAGTGGAATATGTGACTTTCCCTGACGAAGGCCATGGCTTTAGAAAAGCTAATAATATTATCCGCGCCATGGAATCTGAACTGGCTTTTTATCGCGACGTGTTTGATCTAGATGCATTTAATCAAAAGGCCCAGGCTTAACCATGGGTCGCTACCGTCCACCAAGACCCAAAAGCTCACCCTATATTACCGCCGAGGGTGCCGCAAAAATGCGCGCGGAATTGCGCGAACTGTGGAAAATCGAACGCCCCCAGGTCACTCAGGTTGTGCATGAAGCCGCCAAAAATGGCGATCGCTCAGAAAACGGCGACTATATCTACGGCAAACGCCGCCTGCGAGAAATTGATAGCCGTGTGCGTTACCTGACCAAACGTTTAGAAGACGCGACCATAGTCGAAGACAAACCCCGAGACCCCTCCAAAGTATTCTTTGCCGCCTGGGTCACCGTGGAAGATGAAGAAACCGGCGAACAGCAAACCTTCAGGCTGGTAGGCTCCGATGAAATAGACCCAGCCCAAAACTGGATCAGCATCGACTCACCCATGGCCCAGGCACTGATTGGCAAATCCGTCGACGATGATGCCAATGTAAAAACACCGGCTGGGGACCGGTGTTTTGTTGTGACAGCAATTAAGTACTAGGGATAAATAACAAGGGATCAGGGCGACAGCCGACTAATCTCCCAGTCATCCCCATCAAGACCATAACTAAAGCGATCATGCAGACGGCTCTCACCCCCCTGCCAAAACTCAATCTCCTCAGGCACCACCCGATAGCCACCCCAAAAATCTGGCAGCGGCACATCGCCCTTGGAGAATTTCTCTTTAATTTGGGCAAACTGAGTTTCCAGTGCCTGGCGGGAATTAATGCGACTACTTTGCTTAGACGCCCAGGCCGCCAACTGACTTTCTTTGGGGCGACTGAGAAAATACTTCACTACCTCCACCGCCGATAGGCGCTCCGCACGACCGCCAATAATCACCTGCCGATCCAGTTGCAGCCAGGGAAAATGCAGACTCACCTGAGCATTGGCCTCAATCTCTTTGGCCTTGCGGCTACCCAGGTTGGTGTAAAACACAAAGCCCTTTTTATCAAAGCCCTTTAACAACACCATGCGCTGCCAGGGCTTGCCCTCAGAGCTAACCGTGGCAACAGACATGGCGGTTGGATCCTGCACTCTGGCCTCAATGGCTTGATTCATCCACAGGCTAAACTGATCAAACGGATTATCCAGCAACGACTCCCGAGAAAGCTTCCCGTAATCGTACTCCCTGCGATTCTCTTCAAGACTCATATGATTTCCATGGGTGTGGAATTAATAATCTTACATACGGCCTATAGATTGCCCGCCATCCACCGGCAATGCAACACCGTGCAGATAAGACCCTGCATCACTGGCCAACAGCAAAAATGGCGCCGTCATCTCATCCATGCCACCAGGGCGACCCGCAGGAGAGGAGTTTAGATAGGCTTGAGCCTCCGGTGATTCAAACGCAGACGCCGTCATCTCAGTTAAAAAGTAACCCGGACACAGGGCATTCACACGCACACCTTTGCCAGCCCACTCCAGCGCCATAGACTTGGTAAGCTGAATTACCGCCGCCTTAGACGCACTGTAGCTCGACTGACCAAAGGCCACACGCAGACCCAAAATAGACGCCGTATTCACAATGCTGCCGCTTACACCAGCCTCAATCATGCGCTTAGCCGCCTGCTGACCCGCAATCCAAACCCCTTTAAGGTTGGTGTCGATCATCTTGTCCCAGTCGTCCTCACCAATCTTCAGGGCACTGCGCACATCCGCCACACCGGCATTGTTAGCCAGCATAGTCACAGTACCAAACGCCGCCTCCGCCTCATCAAAGGCCTTGATAATAGACGCAGAATCAGTGACATCCATAGCCACAGCCATAGCCTCACCGCCATCGGCCTTAATCTCCGCCACCAGCGCCTCAAGCCGCTCAACACGACGGGCTGCTACCACTACCTTGGCACCACGAGCCGCCATAATCTTCGCAAAATGCACCCCAAAACCACTGGATGCGCCGGTTACCATGGCGACTTTGCCGCTCATATCAAATTCTGTAGTCACTCTTTGATTCCTTACTAGTCAGTTGTTAATAGTTATTGTATTTATTGTCAGGGAGTAGTTTAACGCGTGGATGGCTAGGCAACTAGAGGAAATGGGACTGTTGGGTTCTTCACAAGTAAAGGGCTAGATATCTTTAATTGGTGACATTGTTTCTAGATGATTATTCATGCCGCAGGATTTCTGCGTTCTTTAATCTTTCTCCCGCTGGTGTGAGCTCTGCTGAACAATCAAATAATACTCGCCTCTATCTGTCACCGGCGAAATATGAAAGATCTTATTAAAATCTTCCCACTGCCCCCAAACTGAGCGCGTTAAACGAGTAACTCCATCAAATGGATTCCGACTAATGCCTACTCCCGTCACTTCTTGAGGAGCCGGCGAATTATCGTAATAACTTGAAGATTGAACAGTCAATTTAACTGTATTTAGCCATTCTTTAATCTCTGGCGTCATCCCTGCAACATTAGTATCCAATCTGAGGTTAACCTTATCCATAACCCACATCTGGGTTGTCCCATTACTAAAGTTGCGGATTTCTCTGGTTTTAACGACTAAACAAACATCATCGAAGGGGTTAATCACAAAGGCTTTATTATCATTCGCGATCAGATCGAGGTTGGCTTTTGCAATTCGGTAGCGATGCCCTAAATAAGCCTGCTCGCTTAGGGATGCTTTATTTTCTTCAAATATTTTGTCTTGGATGGCCTGGTCGATAGGCTGGAAAAACTGCTCTAACTGCTGAGCGGCATTCGTTTCTATCTCACAGGAATAAATATAAGCGGATTGCGTTATCAAAAGGCAAATCCCTAATTTCAAAAAAGTTTTCATCCTGAATACTCGTTTTTAGGCTTTTGGAACTAAAAGCACATGTCTAATGATAGATCGGTGCTTGCAAAGTTGAAAGAATCTTTTGGACGCTATAACGTTATAGCGTTAAGATACGATTTTTAAGCGAAGATTGCGCCATGAGTAATTTATCCAAAAGATCGACAGTCTACTTCGACCCTGCTATTCACCAAGCACTAAAGCTCAAGGCTGCTTCAACCCATGTGTCCTTTTCAGACCTAGTCAATGAAGCTGTGCGAGTTCATCTAGCTGAAGATCAGGAAGATCTGCAGGCGTTTGCCGATAGAGTAAATGAAGCTGAGATGAGCTATGAATCCCTGCTTAATGACTTAAAGAAGCATGGCAAAATATAAAGTCACATTCAAAAAATCAGTGGCGAAGGACCTTCGGAATATTCCCAAAAGGGATGTGCATCGCATTCTTGCCCAAATTGACCTGCTGGCAGAAAACCCAAGATCAGAGGGCTGTCTTAAGCTCTCAAACCAACAGCAATATAGAGTGCGCGTGGGGCTTTATCGAATAATCTATGAAATTCAGGATACTCGCCTGGTGATTCAGGTGGTCAAAGTTGGGCATAGGTCTAGTGTTTACAGGAGTACCTAACCAAAGGTCACATACCGCTCCATTTCATTGGTATCCAAATGGGGTACGCCATTAAATCCCGTCAAATTCATCTTATGGTCATTAAAGAAAAAATGACTGATCGCCGTATTCTTATACTGCAGGTTTAGATCAAAGATATTCTCATCCGGAATCCCCAGCACCAGCCCCACAAAGGTACTTATGGAGCCGCCAGAGCCAATCGCCAAAATACGATTACCACTGTTGGACATCGCCATAATCTGCTGCTGGGCAGCCAGCACCCTGCCCTTAAACTCTGCCCAGGTCTCGGGCACATTCTCGACCCTGTCCTGAGTCCATAGCGTCAGCACTTTGCGCAGTAGCCGGAAGTGATGTCGCTTATCGTCGGGGTTGTCGGCGATGGCCTTTATCAATGGATCATCTCCATTGGCCTGGGTATAGGATTCGGTCATGGCAGCAAAGTTATATTCATTGAGCCCAGGTATAACCAGGCGCTCTGCACCATCGACGCCCATACCCGCACAGATACCATTCATGGTTTCGTGATGGCGCACCATATCCCCTACCACCAGCTGGTCGAACGCCATGCCGCGCATACCGAGATGATCGCCAAGCCAGCGCGATTGCTGGTGGCCAAGGTCTGAGAGTTGATCATAGTTAGCCGCGCCAAAAGAGGCTTGGGCGTGACGGACAAGGTAGAGCTCAGTCATGGAAGTAGCCTAAAGATTAATTTATACGCATGTTGAATGCCATTTCTTATATGGTCCATTTAAACCCAAATTATGGATGATGAATAGCTGATCGTCGGTTATAGGAGATATTGATAAGAATAATTATCCTGCTCTAATTAAACAGGCGGCCCCAGCTGTTACTCACAAATAAATACTCGTTACGTTACAGGTTACATTCGCTGGGAATTTAATGGCGGAACAGTGGTACCGACTTCCTCGTCTCCTCATGGAAAAGGGTCGCGATGGCAAAGTAGCCATGACTAAGGTCACACTGCGTCCTAAAGTCATATTTTCTGGTGATCAGCCCAGCCTTGAGCAACTAGAATCGATACACCATCGTGCTCATCAAGAGTGCTTTATTGCCAATTCGGTTAAAACCGAAATACTGACTGAAATTGTTCTGTAACAGCTCGTAATTATTGCCTCGCCTATGCAGCCCAAACATCAATAGTTAACTGCCTATCTTTATATACTGGCTTAAAGCGATAGCCTAATCGATAGAGGCAAGTCATCAACAGGTCGATTGAGAATTTATCAATCTTCCCGTTGAGTAGATTGCTGACCCTTGGCTGAGTCAAACCCATTTTTTCAGCAGCTTCGCTCTGCTTCCAGTTGTTGTCTTGCACAATATCGCGAATCACACTCATTAAATCCGCTCGGGTTTGCAACTCGCTAGCTTCCTCGGGATTATCAGTGATCGCATCAAAAATGTTATCAAACTTAATCGAAGTCATTTGACTACCTCATATATCAGTGGTGATATATTATTCTATTGCGAAAAATATACAAGCACTGATATATCATTTTTGTAGATCAGCAGCCATTATTTTGTATCGCCGCCTAGCTGTATCCATGGCTTTTTGGTCGACACCATTGGTCGTTTTGGTAAATGAGTGCAACACATAGACAGTTTGCTTAAATTTGGCGACATAGACGGTGCGATAAGCGGGCCGACCATTTTCAATCAATTCGATGGCTCCAACTCCTGCTGAGCTACCGATATGCTTAAACTTGGAGAACGGTGGCTTACCTTTTCTAATTTCATTTAAATCAGTCGCAAAGCGCTCCTGAATTTTGCGAGGTAATGCTTTGAATTCTTTAAGAGATTGCTTGTTTACAAAGTGGAATTCTTTCATTGATTGCATCCTTGCCATTTTCGATAACATCCTAGCAGTTCGATTTGCGATAAAACGGACCTCTAGCCCATTGCTAGCCACTATTCTTAATGGCTTTGCCGCGAACAAAAATAACCCCAAATACACTATAAAAATTAACCACTTACGCGTATACTCCGCGGCCTCGCAACCCGGGGTCTAATCACCCCAAGCCACAGGTAAATTAATGTCATCCCCTGACTTCGAATCCTTAAGTCTTTCTGCTCCCGTTCTCAAGGCTGTTAAGCAACTTGGGTATGAGCAACCCTCCCCTGTTCAGGCGCAGAGTATTCCTATTCTGCTGGACGGTAAAAACCTGCTGGGTACTGCCCAGACTGGTACTGGCAAGACTGCTGCTTTTGCATTGCCGTTTTTGAGCAAGATCGACGAGAAGCAACGATCACCACAGATTCTGGTGCTAACTCCTACCCGTGAGTTGGCTATTCAGGTGGCTGAGGCTTTCCAAAGCTATGCCAAATATATGAAAGGGTTCAATGTGCTGCCCATTTACGGCGGTGCTGATATCGGTGGCCAGTTGCGTAGCCTCAAGCGTGGTGTGCAGGTTGTGGTGGGCACGCCTGGTCGTATGCTAGATCACTTGCGTCGTCGCAGTCTGGATCTGAGTCAGATCAAAGGCCTTATTCTGGATGAAGCCGATGAAATGCTGCGTATGGGTTTTATTGATGATGTTGAGACTATTTTGGCGCAGACGCCACCGGAATGTCAGCGTGCACTGTTTTCGGCCACCATGCCTAATCAGATTCGCCGTGTTGCCGAGAAGTATCTGGGTGATGCTGAGCGCGTTAGCATTGAAAGTAAAACCAAAACCGTTGAGCGCATTGAACAGCAATATGTGACGGTAAAAAGTCATCAGAAGATGGATGCCCTGACCCGTGTGCTGGAAGTTGAAAGCTTTGATGGCATGATTATTTTTGTGCGCACCAAGTCCTCGACGGTGGATATTGCCGAGCGCCTGGAAGCTCGAGGTTTCTCTGCTGCGGCGCTGAATGGCGACCTCAGTCAGGCACTGCGTGAGCGCACCATTAACCGCCTTAAGAAAGGCCAGGTGGATGTGGTAGTGGCTACAGATGTGGCGGCTCGCGGTCTGGATGTTGAGCGCATCAGCCATGTTATCAATTTTGATATTCCTTACGACAATGAGTCCTATGTTCACCGTATTGGTCGAACCGGTCGCGCGGGTCGTGAGGGCAAGGCGATTTTGTTTATTACGCCTAAAGAGACTCGCCTGCTGCGTTCGATTGAGAAGTCGACACGCCAGGCTATTACACCTCTGACCATGCCCAGCAATGAGCAGGTTAGCGATCAGCGTATTCAGCACTTCACTGATCAACTGGTAAAGACGCTGGAGACACCGCGTCTGGATAAATTCCGCGATCTGATTACTAAATTTGCGGCAGAGAATGAGTTGGATATGGCTGATATTGCCGCCGCTCTGACCTATGAAAACCAGAAAGAGCGCCCGCTATTTCCCAAACTGGATAATATTGTGGCGCCCCGAGAGAATAACCGTGATCGCAAAGAGAGTCGTCGCGATGAGCGCTCTAAGCGAGATGAGCGCCCGAAACGGGATGAGCGCCCGCGGCGAGAAGAGCGCCCGCGGCGAGAAGATAGCCCGCGGCGAGAAGACCGCCCACAGCGAGATCCAGGTCTGCGCGATGAAAATGGCAATGATATAGGCATGGTCACCTACCGGCTGGAAGTGGGCAATAACGACAACATCACGCCCTCCAATATTGTTGGCGCTATCGCCAATGAAGCTGATGTCAGTAGCCGCTATATCGGCTCTATCAAACTATATGATGATTACAGCACCGTTGACCTGCCCGAGGGCATGCCAGACGATCTGCTAAAGCATTTAAAGAAGGTGCGAGTCTGTGCCAAGCCCATGCGCATCAGTGTGTACAATCCTAATGCTGCGCCTTCTAAAGCGGCACCTGAACAGAAAGAAGATAAACCACGCCAGCCTCGAGTTAAGAAAACCCTGAGCCGCGATGTGAACGACAAGCGCACTGCGGATACTCAGAAGCCCGCCAAGAAAAGAGATTTTGGCAAGAAAAAACCTGCCGGTGGCAAGTTTGCCAAAGACTCTGGCGAGGGCCGCTCATTTAAGGGCAAGAAGTCTTTTGAGGATAAAAAGCCTACCGATGGCAGCAGCCCAATCAAGAAGAAAAAGACCTATACCAAAAAGCCCAAAAAAGCTAAAAGCTAGTTCTGGGTTATCAATCGATCAAGCGCGGCCAGATGCACCAGCAATGCCGCGCTTTTTTGTGGATCCAGATTTTGTTGCTGATTAAAAAATTCTTCGGCCATAGGAGCAATACTGCAGTTCTCTGGCAGCGAAGCTTGAGCGGCAATGATCTGCTGGATTCGCGGCACAAATATAAACTGCAGCCACTGGCTAAACGACAGCATATCCAGGGCAAATGGCTCGGTACTGGCCAGCGCTGCTGCCGATGGGGGATACTCTTGCCACAGACCCATGGCCTGCAGCTCGGTGCTAATATCGGCTAATAACTGCCCCAGCTCCCCATAGATATCCATTACCCTATCTCACGGCGAAATGGTGGCAATGCATTGATTAACTGGCCACCATAGCGCTTGGTGACCAGTCGCTTATCCAAAATGGTGACTGTGCCTGTATCGGATTCTGTGCGCAGCAGGCGACCACAGGCCTGTATCAGTCGCAGAGAAGCTATAGGCAGGGAAATATCAAAAAATGAGTTACCGCCATTGCCCTCAATCCATTCGGCCAGGGCTTCCTGCAGTGGGTCATCGGGCACAGCAAAGGGCAGCTTGGCTATAACCACATGCACACAGTAGTTGCCGGGCAGATCCACTCCCTCGGCAAAGCTGGCCAGGCCCATTAGGACACTGGTGCGGCCCTGATCGATTCGCTCTTTATGCAGGCGTACCATCTCGCGATTGGAGTACTGGCCCTGAATCAAAATAAGCTTGTGTAAATCACGGGACAGCTCGTCATAGACCTGTTCCATTTGCCGTTTGGAAGAAAATAGCAACAGAGTGCCGGCCCTGTCTTTAACCAGCGATTCAAAATTATCGATAATATAGCGACTATGCTCATCAACATTATTGCCTTCAACTGCATCGCTGGGCACTCTCACCACTGCGGCATTGGCATAGTCAAAGGCTCCAGCTACCGACAGGTAACTGGCACTGTTGGGCATGCCAATCTCACGCTGCAAACTATTAAAATTGCCCAGTGAACGCAGAGTCGCTGAGGTTACCACTGCCGCATAGCAACTACCCCACAGCTGGTCTCGAAGTATCTCTGCGGCTTGAATAGGACTGGCATTAATACTGATATCTACATTGCCGCCGCCTCCTTCATCCAGCTTTAACCAGCAGGCCATGGGCATGTCATTTTGTTTAAGTTCTTTATGCAGCCTGTCCCACAGGGCTAATAATTTTTCTGCCCGACCCAGCCAGTTGCCTGCTTGCTGATAAAACAGCTCAATATCAGGCAGAGGTACGGGATACTGTTTATCACTAAGAGCTTCGCTAAGGGTATCTTCCAATACCTCCAAACGCCCTAACCAGCCGCTGGTACTCAGGGTGATTTGCTTGGCCAGATCGCGAATGGATTCACCTACATCGCCATGGGCAAAACGGTAGCGTCCCTCGGCATGATCTGACTGGTCCACATACTGTTTTAGCAATGGATAGGTCATGGCTAATAGTTCGGTAATTTTGCCTGCTTCTTTTTCAATGCGCGGCAGCTGGTCTGACAGTGCGCTGTCTTTGGCAAACAGGGGGGCTTGCCCTTTAATCTGCTTGGGCAGTCGCTCCAGCCAGCTCAGTGTGCCATTAATGCGGCATTCGGCACCAAAATGACGAACGGCGGTATCACCCAGGCGGTGGCCTTCATCAAAAATATAGATACAGTCTTCTGGCGGAGGCAGTATGGCACCGCCTCCCAGGGCTAAATCTGCCATCACCAAATCATGGTTGGCCACTATCACTTCGCTTTCGTCGAGGTTATTGCGGGCATTAAAGAACGGGCACTGGTTTACAAAACGGCAGCGGCGCCCAGTGCACTGACGGCGGTCTACGGTGAGGGCGCGCCACTCGATATCTTTGATTCGGGTTTCCCATGAGTCCCGTTCGCCATCCCAGGTGCCCTCTTCAAGGGCCAGAGCCATCTCACGATAAAGCTCTTCTGTCTCTACATTGGGATTAAATTGCTGCTCGTCTTCAAACAAAAATAACCCGGCATCTTTGGATTTTACCGAATCAATAATCTGTTCCATGCGCAGATTGCAGGCATAGCGACCGCGGCCTTTAACCAGAGCACAGCTGTAGTCCCAGTCGCAGCTCTCCATTAGTTCGGGGAGGTCTTTATGAATCAGCTGTTCTTGCAGCGCGATAGTACCGGTAGCCACTACCACGGTTTTTTTAAGGGCTCGAGCTATGGGCAGCGCGGCCATCAGATAGCCTACGGTTTTACCTGTGCCTGTTCCGGCTTCGATAACGGCCAGACGTTTGTCGGCATTATCATCGCTTAGAGCATTGGCGATAGCGCCAATCATCTGTTTCTGGCCCAGCCTGGGGCTGAGTTCGCGGGATTTTAAAAACTGTCTGTAGCCCTGCTGAATACTGTCTCTGACATCAGTGTCTAACAATGATCAATTTCCCTTTGATAGGTTTTGCTGGGCCAGCTGATTGTTCACTGGTGCGGCATAGGCATCAATAGCTATCTGCCGATGGAGACTGGGTATCGTGGCTAAATGTGACTGAAACCTTAGCTGCGCTTGCAACCAGTCTTCATCGGGCCACTGCTGCTTTAAGGTCTCAAGACTGGTGTTATCGCTATTATCTTTCTGGCTCTGCATCTGCCAGGCCAGAATATTACTGGGGAACAGCTGGTAGTTAGACTGTATTTGACGGTCAATCTCTGCAGCCAACTGATCAGCTGTTTCAAATTCCTGGGTAATAGGCTCACCAAAATTAACCTGAATGCGGCCTTTGTATTCCACTAACCCTTTAAGAATAGTATCCAGGTCTTCGAACTCATCTTTAACATAGGTCAACCCCTGCTGTGCGGCGTGCAAGGCTCGGGCTTTGTCGCCAGCGCAGGGGTCATACTCATAGGAGATAGACACCGGAATCAGGTTGATACCCTGAATTGCAGCGCCAAAACTCTGCTCTTTATCTTTTGACAGGGCGAGCATTTTTAACAGAGCAGTTTCCGTGCGGTCGCAACCATCTTTGGCGCGGCCCTCTGCCTGTGCAATCCAGCAGGAGACTTTTTCGTCGTTAATGCTGTAACGAATATAGCGGGATAATGTTTTTAGCGCGTCGAGTTTATCCCGACGGCTAGTCACCGAGCGCTTAACAATAAAGCTGCGGTTGACGCGCATTAAATCAGAGGCATAGGGCTTGCGCAGTAAATTATCGCCGATGGCAATGCGCACTGTCTTATGGTTGTTGCGAATAAGCGCCAGATTTATCATTGCCGGGTCCAGCGCTATATCTCGGTGATTGCTCATAAACAGATAGGCTTTATCGCTGTGCAGATTTTCCACACCGGAGAAACCGTAGCTATCTGTGGTTCGCTCCAGCGCACTGACCAGCGCTGTGGACATATGCGACTGAAAGTCCTCCACAGTGCGCACCTCTGAGGCCAGCTTACCCAGACTGTTTTTTAGAAATGGTCTGGCCAACATTTTAAACAGTGGCAGTTTGCCGAGTATCGGCGCGCTCCGCGACAACAATAGATCGAGAAATTCTTTATCGGCCAGCAGCCGGGCAATAACCGCAGGTACCTCGGAATCATTGTAGGGGCGAATATCATCGAATTCAGTCATAGGGCTGCCAGTTTATCTTTTAGTAATATCTAACTCTGGCGCGAGTTATACCAGCGCACATCGCAAGCATAGTCATCGACAAGGTGCGCCACATCCAGCACCAGGGCAAACAGCGCCATGCGCACCAGTACGCCATTGTCGGTTTGACGGAATATGGCCAGATTGGGGTTGCTATCGAGATCGATATCCAGTTCATTGGCATCCGCCCGGGAGTCTCTGGGCAGCGGGTGCATAATCACTGTATTGGGTTGACAGAATTCTGTGTAGATGGCCTGATTAAGCCTGAACTTGCCGCGGTATAAATCCGCCTCTTCTTTGCTGGAAAAGCGTTCTTCTTGGATTCTGGTGGAGTAGACAATGTCCACATCACTGATGCCGCCAGTCAATTCATGAGACTCTCTCACCACCACACCCGCGCTGCGCATAGAGTCAATAATCGACTCAGGGAGACAGAGCTCCCTGGGCGACACTAAAACTACTTCAATATTGTCGTAAACCGAGAGCAGTTTGCTGAGACTGTGCACAGTACGGCCATGGCGAAGGTCGCCGATCATGGCAATTTTTAAGCCGTCGATGGTGCGGCCTTTGGCCTCTAGCTCACTGCGTATGGTGTAGAGATCGAGCAGCGCCTGAGTGGGATGTTCATTGGCGCCGTCGCCACCATTCATGACTGGTACGCGGCTGGCTGAGGCAAAGTCTGCTACCGAGCCCTCCTGAGGATGGCGCATACAGATAACATCGCTAAAGCCGGACAGTACTCGGGCGGTATCCTGCAGGGACTCGCCTTTAACCAGCGCTGAACTCTCGAAACCGGCGGTCTCGCGAACCTCGCCCCCAAGCAGATTAAAGGCTGAGCCAAAACTGACTCTGGTCCTGGTGCTGGCCTCAAAAAACATATTGCCAAGAATTGCTCCCTCCAGCACCCGCGTCACTTTTTTGCGCAGTGCATAGGGGCGCATCTGGTCTGCCACAGCGAATACTCGCTCGACATCCTGACGTTGGAACTGGTTAATTGAGAGAATATGCGCGCCGGTAAAATTCAAACGGTCACCCCAGGGCAAATTGATTTGGCGGATTTTAGCCTGTTTAGGCGTTTCACTCTAGCTTGTCAGGCCAAATTCCGTCGCTATCTGCCCACTCCACTGCTGAAGTGCAGCCAAAACCGCCCGTTTTTCCTCGCTCAGGCTGTTATCGGCCAGTAATTGATTAATTTCACTGGTCTGCTGCTCAAGGGTTAAATAACCGGCTGTTTCGTCGGTTAAACGCCACTTGCAGCTCTCCTGCCAGATTTTCTGCTCTTCGGCGGTCAATGAGTCGGCAAAGTAGCGGGCCCGATAGCTAAACAGCAATTGGTTGTAACGGGCATCGGTAAAATGAAAACTGTGCTGCTTAAAGTCATCCAGACTGGCGCGGCGCACCTCAGTTAGCAGCGGCTTATCCTGATTAGCCAGAAAGCCATCGTAGAGTTGTTGCTCAGCTTCGGGCTTGGCTGGAAATTCCTGCTCGGCAAACACCAGATGCAGTTTGGCCTTTAGATCCAGTTGGTTTAGGCGCTGCCAGTGCTGTTCGCAGGCAGCTACATCAATAGCCAGCCGCTGTGCGGCCGCTTCGTCGACCAGCTTGTGGGTGGTAACCACTGGTACCTTATTGACGTGCACTACTTTTAGCTGGATGCGTTGGTTTTTATCCTCTAACTCTTCAGCAGGGGTAAATACGCGACGGCGAATTTCTTCGGCATCAAGACTGATCAATGGCTCGGGATCTGCAGACAGATCTGCACAGATAATGCCGTTGCTATTGGTTGGATGTGGCGCCAGCGGCATCATAATGGCAGCGTACATATGCTCTCTGGACAGCATGCCAGAGATATGAAAAAACGGTTTGCGCTGCTGGGTGTTAAGCATTTCAGCAATGGCTTTTTTGCTGCGGTGATTGACCACATAGTCAAATAGTCGAGGCTGTTTTTCCTTGACTAACTTGGCCATGGCAATGGTGGCTGTCACATCGCTGAGGGCATCATGGGCTGCCTCATGGGCAATGTCATTGGCTTTGGTCAGGTCTTCCAGTCTAAAACTGGGCCGTCCCGGTTCGTGGTCTGGCCAGTTTATGCCCTCGGGGCGAAGTGCACGGCACAGGCGCAGCATATCAATAATATCCCAGCGCGAATTGCCATTCTTCCACTCCCGCTCATAGGGGTCATAGAAGTTTCGATACAGACTGTATCTGGTCACCTCATCGTCAAAGCGAACACTGTTATAGCCTACGCCGCAGGTGCCCGGCATGGCCAGTTGAGCATAAATCCGCGCCATAAATTCTGGCTCAGGCAAACCCTGCTCCATGGCATGCTGAGGAGTTATGCCTGTTAACAGGCAGGCCATGGGAGCCGGCAGAATATCCTTTTGTGGCTGACAGTAGATAACCAGCGGCTCGCCAATGGGATTGAGGTTTTCATCGGTACGCATACCGGCAAACTGCGATGGCCGGTCTTTGGAGGGATCGACTCCAAAGGTTTCATAATCATGCCAATAAAATGTATTACCCATGGACAGTCCCTTTGGTGGATAGCAAAACGGCGCCTGTGGGCGCCGTTTTATTCTTATCTATGACTCTTTAGTAACCTCTGCCTGATTAATCGGCAGACACTTCAGAGAAAGTCATCTCACCAACAACTCGACGATTTCGGGCGCGGCCCTCATCTGTGTCATTGGTTGCAATGGGTCGGCTCTCGCCATAGCCCACTGCTGAGATTCGGTCACTGGCAATGCCATAGTCCTCGGCGATCTTGCGCTTTACTGCTGCGGCACGGCGGCTGGAAAGGTCGGCATTGTAGCTGTCTGAGCCACGGCTATCGGTATGGCCTTCCAGCACCAATTCAATATCTTCATGGGCTTGCATGGCAGCCGCAATGGCCTGCAGCTGGTCACCATAAACCGCCTTTACAATGTCTTTATTAAATTCAAACTCGACATTTAAACGGATAGTAATGGTGCGTACTTCTGGCTCCTGCTCGACCACAGGGGCGGGAGCTGGAGCTGGCTCAGCTTTAGCCGCTGGCGCGGATTTCTGACCGAACATATGATTGATCGACAGCTGCAAGCCAACATCTTCACCATTCTCATCATGGCTGCCCATACCTCGCAGGTCGGCGCGGAACTGAACTTCGTCAGCAATCATGGTGCCCACGCCAAGACCAAACAGTATCTGGCTGGAGCTATCGTCGTGATCGGCAACCAGATTACTGGCATCATCAAAGTCATACTGATTGAACCCCAACATGGCGTAGGGGCGCCATTTAGCAGCCTTATCGCCCAACCAAATAACACTGGTCAGAGTAATTACATCAAAATTGTCATGACCCACATTGGCGCCATAACCTAATTCTACGGCGACATTGTCGGTGAAATATTTGCCTAGGTGCAGGCCTGCCTGAGTACCCTCAATATCTCCCTCGAGGGCGCGCTGATCATCAAGGACATAGTGACTCACTGCCTCTCCCAGGTACCAGCTATCCGAAACGGCTGCGCCAGAAGCAATAATGGCCAGCCCTGCAATGACTGATTTAACGGTATTCATTTTGTTTTCCTTTAGTTTATGTTGTGCCCCAAGGGCTTTATGCAAATCCATTTAACTGGGATCTGTTACTGTTGCTCAAACTGGTACTGCAAAATTCTAATAGCATTTTAGCCGAACTTAAACATAGTCCGGCTTAAGCTTAGCCCAACTTAAGCGTTTTCTCTTCAATTACCGCCTGCCAGATTTCAGGACCTATGCGATGCACTGATTCACCACTGGTATCAACTGCCACTGTAACCGGCATATCATTGACTTCAAATTCATAGATAGCTTCCATACCCAACTCCGGAAAGGCTATCACCTCTGCATGGGTTATAGCTTTGGAAACCAGATAGGCGGCGCCGCCCACAGCGATAAGATATACCGCTTTATTGTCTTTAATGGCATCTATACCCATCTGGCCTCGCTCGGCCTTGCCGATCATGCCCATCAAGCCAGTCTCTTCCAGCATGGTGCGGGTAAACTTATCCATTCTTGTGGCCGTGGTTGGCCCTGCGGGACCAACAGCCTCGTCTCCAATAGGATCAACCGGGCCGACGTAATAGATAAAGCGCCCGGTCAGGTCCACAGGTAGCTGCTCGCCGCGGGCCAATATATCAGTCATTTTCTTATGAGCTGCATCGCGGCCGGTAAGCATTTTGCCCGACAGCAGCAGGGTATCACCTGGCTTCCACTGCTCTATATCTTGCTGGGTGACTGTATCCAGATTAACCCGGCGCACGCTATCGTCTGTCTCCCAAGTGATATCGGGCCAATCTTCAAGATTGGGCGCCTCAAGCTGAGCCGGGCCAGTGCCATCCAGCTCGAAGTGCACATGGCGAGTTGCCGCACAGTTGGGAATAATAGCCACGGCTTTGTTGGCGGCGTGGGAGGGATAATCTTTAATTTTGATATCCAGTACTGTGGTTAAACCGCCCAGACCCTGGGCGCCTATGCCCAGTGCATTGACCTTATCAAACAGCTCCAGACGCAGCTCTTCATTGCGGTTGTCGGCGCCTTTGGCCTGAAGTTCCTGAATATCTATATGCTCGAGCAGGGCTTCCTTGGCCATCAGCATGGCTTTTTCTGCTGTGCCACCAAGACCAATACCCAGAATGCCCGGTGGACACCAGCCGGCACCCATGGTGGGAACCACATTGAGCACCCAATCCACCACAGAGTCTGAGGGGTTAAGCATGGCGAACTTAGACTTGGCCTCAGAGCCACCGCCCTTGGCAGCCACATCAATCTCAACCCTGTCACCAGGGACGATTTCATAATGAATTACGGCAGGCGTATTGTCGCCGGTATTTGTGCGCGCGCCATCCGGGTCATCCAGTATTGAGGCGCGCAGTATATTATCTGGATGGGTGTAAGCTTCACGCACTCCCTGATTGATCATATCAGTTAGGCTCATCTCTGCGTCCCACTGCACATCCATGCCAACTTTCACAAACACAGTGACAATACCTGTGTCCTGACAGATCGGCCTATGGCCCATGGCACACATACGCGAGTTGATTAAAATCTGCGCCATGGCATCTTTGGCAGACTTGGATTCTTCGCGGTCATAGGCCTCTTTTACCGCCTTGATAAAATCGGCTGGATGATAGTAGGAAATATACTGCAGAGCATCTGCAACACTTTGGATAACATCTTGTTGACGAATGATAGTCATAGCCTTTATTAATTCGATCCTATCTAGTTGAGATTAGTGCCGCTGCGCTGCTCTAAGGTATATATTTTCTGGTTGATCTGACGACGGAAGGCTTCCATGGATTCAATGCCCTCGGCGTTATTTTTTACCCGCTGATTGACCAGTCCCAGAGAGTTATTGACGCGGTTAAGCCCGTCGCTCTGGTTGCGCATGCTTTCAGTAACAGCCTCTAGGTCCGCGGAAATACCCAGATAATTGGCACTTAGGGTAGCCAGTTTTTTGCCGTCTTTTTTTACAGCCTCTTCAAGAGTATTGCGCTTGCTGGCCAAAAAAGAGATGTCTTTTTGATTTTTCTCAATTTTGCCTTTGTTGATATCGTTGGTCACACCCCAGAGCTTTCTGATTTCACTCCAGTGTTTTTTAAGCTCGTCTCCCTGCCTGCTGATAGTGACCTGCATGGCTGCGCCAGACTGGGTTACCGACTCATCTGTGCTGCTCAGGCGGGACTCCAGTAACTCAAAGCGCTGTAATAGTGAGCTATGTTTGGCCGACAAATCCTGATACTGCATCCAGCCCAGACCCGCGGCCCCGCCTAAGCCAAAAAAAGCCACCAAAACCAGAAATTTCCACAGCCCTGACATGCCGGCGGGTTGCCCAGAAGAACCATTGCCGTCGCCGCCGTTAGACTTGGGTGTAGATGGCGAACGGCCGATCATATCGTCGCGCTCGGCGACAATCGGTTTAATGCGCTTCTTTTCCATAATCACGGTTCCCTGACAGATCATTTCAATAGGTTTTGATTATACGCCCATAGAGGCGCTGGGGCATCCCGGATCAGACACTTTTTATACCTCTTCGAATATAGATATTAGCCAGGCATAAAAAAACCGGCTCTGACTAATCAGCGCCGGTTTTTAATACCGCTAAATCACTTAGAGCATATTGAGTGCAAGCACCATAACAGCCGTCAGTGCCAGGCTGGAACCAATAACACCATTTACAGTGGTCATTGGGCCCTGCTTGCCCTTGAGCGCATTGACTTCAAGAGCCAGCACAATCACCAGCATAACAGTCAAACCAGTGCCACCAACTTCAGTACCATACTGTCCGTAGTGAGGACCAGCCAGCATGCCGAACAGCATTGGCGCTGAAAACAGCGTGTTGGTACGCGAGGCCAGCAGTGCCTTGGCACCAGCTGCGGCCTTGTCGCCACCCTCTTCTATACCCAGAGCAATACGCTGCGCAGGCCAGATAACCATCCACACATTGGCAGCCATCAATATGCCCATAACCGCACCCACAATAATGTAGTTGTTCAGTACATTAGAGATTGTGTGCAACAGATAGAGACCAGTGATAAAGGTGAACATGGCACCCCAACGGAACCACCACAGAGCGCTGGGCGCCAGTTTGGCCTTGGCATCAGCCAGGCCTTCAGCAGAGGCTTCTTTAAAGTAGCCACCCTGAACAAAGTTAAAGTAGTAAAGCATGCCGATCCAAACAATACCGAACAGCACGTGGCCCCAACGGGCGAGGAAATTAATAAATTCAATAGTCATGACAACTCCTTAAGTTTTTACCCTGATGGGACATATTTTTATAACCGCCGCAATTGTTCTGCAATCCCAGCTAAATAGCAACCTTGAGGGCCAGACTGTCAGGGTTTTTCGCATAAAAGCTCAAAAAAAACCCCGCAACCTTGGTTGCGGGGTTTTTCACAGCTGGAAAAGAGCTGGAGGCTTACATCATGCCGCCCATACCGCCCATTCCACCCATGCCGCCCATATCTGGCATTGCCGGAGCGCCGCCTTCGTCAGCTGCCTCAGAAACCATAGCTTCTGTGGTAATCATCAAACCAGCAATCGAGGCTGCTGCCTGAAGTGCTGTGCGAGTCACCTTGGCTGGATCAAGAATACCCATATCGATCATATCGCCATACTCACCAGAGCCAGCGTTGTAACCAAAGTTGCCTTTACCATGCTTGACCTTGTCAACAACAACAGAGCCTTCACCACCGGCGTTTTCAACGATCTGACGCAGTGGCGCTTCCATCGCGCGCAGGGCAATACCCACACCGACAGTCTGGTCATCATTGTCGCCAGCTAGAGATTCGATCTTCTGTAGTACACGGATAAGAGCAACACCGCCCCCTGGTACCACACCTTCTTCAACAGCAGCGCGTGTTGCATGCAGGGCATCTTCAACACGGGCTTTCTTTTCTTTCATTTCGATCTCGGTGGTTGCACCTACTTTGATCACAGCAACACCGCCAGCCAGCTTGGCTACGCGCTCTTGCAGTTTCTCACGATCATAGTCTGAGCTTGTATCTTCGATCTGAGCACGAATCTGATTAACACGAGCTTCGATTGCTGCCGGATCGCCAGCACCATCGACCAGAGTGGTCGCTTCTTTATTCATGCTGACGCGCTTGGCAGTACCCAGGTGCTCAAGAGTTGCGCTCTCAAGTTCCAGGCCCACTTCTTCGCTGATCACGGTGCCGCCAGTCAGAATAGCGATATCTTCCAGCATTGCCTTGCGACGATCACCAAAGCCAGGTGCTTTACAGGCAGAGACCTTAACAATGCCACGCAGGTTGTTCACAACCAGAGTTGCCAGGGCTTCGCCCTCAACATCTTCGGCAATAATCAACAGCGGTTTGCCTGCTTTTGCAACAGCTTCCAGCAGGGGCAGCAACTCGCGGATATTTGAAATTTTCTTATCAACCAGCAGAATCATTGGGCTCTCTTGATCAGCGCTCATGCTCTCTTGGTTGTTAATAAAGTATGGAGACAGGTAACCACGGTCAAACTGCATACCTTCAACGATATCCAATTCATTTTCGAGGCCAGAACCCTCTTCAACAGTGATAACACCTTCTTTGCCAACCTTGCCCATAGCTTCGGCAATAATGTCACCTACATGGGCATCGCTGTTGGCAGAGATAGTACCCACCTGAGCAATTTCTTTGGTGTCTGCACAGGGCTTGGCGATGGCAGCAATTTCTGCAACAGCAGCAATCACCGCTTTATCGATGCCACGCTTTAGGTCCATTGGGTTCATACCAGCAGCGACAGATTTCAAACCTTCGTTAACGATAGTTTGGGCCAGTACTGTGGCTGTGGTAGTGCCGTCACCCGCATCATCTGATGCTTTGGAGGCTACTTCTTTAACCATCTGAGCGCCCATATTTTCAAACTTGTCTTTCAATTCGATTTCTTTGGCAACAGAAACACCATCTTTGGTGACTGTTGGCGCGCCAAATGATTTGTCTAGTACTACGTTACGGCCCTTGGGACCCAGAGTTACTTTAACGGCATTGGCTAGAACGTTTACACCTTCTAACATGCCCTGGCGAGCGTTGTCGCCAAACTTTACTTCTTTAGCTGCCATGATTCTTTTCCTTCCAAATCAGTTACAAAAATTCACTTAAAATTAGTCTTAGGCTTCAACTACTGCCTTGATATCGCTCTCGCTGAGGATAATCAGCTCTTCGCCATCGACATCGATTTTGTCGTTGCCGGCATACTGGCCAAACACTACAACATCACCCACTTTTACATCGATTGGGCGAATTTCGCCGTTATCTAAAACCCGTCCATTGCCTACGGCAACCACTTCGCCCTGATTGGGCTTTTCTTGCGCAGAACCCGGCAACAAGATTCCACCTGCTGTTGTCTGCTCTTCTTCCTCGCGACGCACGATCACACGATCATGTAAGGGGCGAATTTTCATAGTTTGTCTCTCCAATTAATCAATGTTCAATATTCGACAGTCACTTGCGAATCGAATGTTTCCGCAATTGTTTAACCATATGGAGGCAGGGCAAATCATTTTCAAGGGCGCGGCAAATTTATTTAGCTTAAATAGTTATTTTCTTGGTGGGTCCTGTTTCTCAACGCCGTCGTTATTGTCCCAGGACTCTCCCTCGATAATATCGTCGGACTGGGCCTTAGCGCCCCCATGGTTTGCCCGAAAGCTACTGCCCTGACCATTGGCAACCACCATATTGCTCAACAGCTGGCTGACAAACAGACTTCTGAGGGGTGGGAACAGCCCGGCAAAACCAATAGCGTCGGTCATAAACCCGGGGGTTAGCAGCAGAGCGCCAGAAATAGCCAAGACAATACCCTCGCCTATCTCCTGCGCGGGCAACTGACCCTCTTCGAGCTTGCGCTGACCGCGCCACAGGGTATCAAAGCCCTGCTGACGCAACAGTCTGAGCCCAATAATAGCAGTCAGCAGAACCAGCCCAATCGTATACAGTGCGCCTATTGCTGAGCCAACCTCAATCAGTAGCCACATCTCGACCACCGGCATAACAATAAACAGCAAGAATAGAAAACGCATTGCAAACCTCTCAGTAACCCTGCTTGTTTTATTGGGGCTGTTTTCACTATTTCAACATGTGCGCGAATAGCGTAGGCTTTGCCCATGACGAATATTGACCCGGAGCAGAGGATCTACGCTGTGTTAGCGGCTATACCCTCTGGTGTGGTTGTGACCTATGGCCAGGTTGCCGAGCTGGCGGGTTTACCCAGAGCAGCTCGGCTGGTTGGCCGAACACTGCGCCATCTGCCCAGTGATAGCACTCTGCCCTGGCATAGAGTCATTAATGCCGCGGGAAAGATAAGCCTGCCGCCAGATAGCGACAGCGGACAACGGCAAATAGCCCGCTTAAAGCAAGAGGGACTAGTAGTGGATGGCTGCCGCATAAGTCTTGCAAAATATCGATGGCGGCCCTAATACCAACAGGGGATTAAATGAATTCACCAAGCTTACGTGAGGCACTGCTAAACCGGCGCATGCTGATCTGTATTTTTACCGGATTTGCCTCAGGCATGCCCCTGTACCTGTTGATTTCTCTGGTACCGGCCTGGCTGCGCTCTGAGGGCGTTGGGCTGGCAGAAATTGGCTTCTTTGCTCTGATTGGCCTGCCCTATACCTGGAAATTTGTCTGGTCGCCCTTTCTCGACCGCTACCAACTGCGGCTGTTTGCCTATAGCCCGGGGCTGCGCCGCAGCTGGATGCTGGGCACACAGGTTGCACTGTTTCTGAGCATAGCGGTTCTTGGCTTTTTGGATCCGCAGAGTCAGCTTTGGCCTATAGCCTGGCTCTGTCTGGGCATTGCGTTTTTAAGTGCCACCCAGGATATAGTACTGGATGCCTACAGGCGTCAAATTCTGCCCGACACCGAGCTTGGTCTGGGCAACTCGATTCATGTCAACGTCTATAGATTGGCCGGCCTTGTGCCTGGGTCGCTGTCATTAATTTTGTCCGATATTCTGCCCTGGGAAACTGTGTTTGCAGTGACTGGTGCCTTTATGCTGGTTGGGATTGCACTGACCCTGAGCATCCAGGAGCCCCAGAGATCGGAGCTGCACCCCACCACATTAGCCAGTTCGGTCACTGAGCCCTTTAGAGAGTTTATCTCCCGACAGGGGGTCAGGCAGGCAGGCCTTATTTTGCTGTTTATTCTTATGTATAAGCTTGGCGACAGCATGGCAACCGCACTGGCGACTCCCTTCTATTTGGATATGGGCTTTAGCAAAACCGAGATAGGCTCTGTAGCTAAATTTGCCGCCCTGGTGCCCATGATAGTGGGTGGCATGCTGGGCGGTATTCTAATGGTCAAAATCGGTATTAATCGCGCGCTGTGGTTATTTGGAGCTGTGCAGATTGTCTCTATTCTGGGTTTTGCATTGATGGCCCGGGTGGGTGAGGGACTCTGGCTATTAGCCATGGTGATTGGTTTTGAGTATCTGGGTGTTGGCCTGGGCACTGCCGCCTTTATTGCCTTTATTTTTCGGGTGACCAACCCCGCCTTTGCTGCTACTCAGCTGGCGCTGTTTACCGCGATTACCGCGGTGCCTCGCACATTGGCCAGCTCGGTGACCGGAGTGATTGTTGAGAATCTGGGCTGGGAAAACTTCTTTTATCTGTGCACATTGCTGGCCATTCCAGGCATGTTACTGCTGCTAAAAGTAGCGCCCTGGCACGAGGAAAATTCGAAGACGGTTAACTCAGAATCACCAGTATAGCTATGGCCACCAACCAGGCGGTCATGGCTCGACCCAACAGAGCCACTAAATTACTTATGGCCTGAGCGTTTAACTGAATTGAGGTCTCGCCAGCATGACCAGAGCCCTCCTCATCCTGAAGAGCACCTTTGATGGCCTGGCCCAGCAATTCATCTGTGCCAATGCTGCGGGAAAATATTAACTGGCGGGTTAAGCCAGCTGCCTGCGAAAAGTTACCAACCAGACCCAGGGTAATACCCAGCAGCCGCACCGGCAGCCACTCCATTAACCACAGCCATTTAACCGCGCGACTGTCGTCGCTATCCAATCTTAGATCTCCATGCAGAGCCAACAAACGGTAGGCCAGTGCGGCCGGCGCACCCAGCAAAAAGAACCAGAAAATCACCACAAATGAACGCTCAAAAATACGGTATGGCAGCGCGGCAAACACCTCGTTTTTCAGATCTTCAGCCGAGTCGGCCGACCCCTCAGGGTAGGCAGTATTAAATATGGCGGCATCGTGGAAGGCGGCCTGCAGATCATCGCGCTCCAGGTCCGAGGTTAGCAGCGCAATCTGGGTGTCCAGATTACCCCGCCCCAGGGCATAGAGCAGCACTGCCAGCTCGAGCAGGAAAACAAACAGGCCCAAACCCTGCTGGCTGAGAGTGGACAACAGCAGGTACAGTACCAGCAGGGGCACCGCCAAAAACAGTACCATTCCCAGAGCTGAGGACCCGCTTGCCAGACCCAGCTTGGAGAGGCCAGCATGCCATCTGCGCAGCCAGTTATCGCGCTGCACAAAGCCAAGCTCGGAGTAGGCTTCGAGCAGAATAATGGCGAGTAGCACAATCAAAAAATTCATGGTAATCCCAGCACTAATTTAACGCACTTTTATAGCGGGCCCAGTCAAAGGCTGGACCCGGGTCAGTTTTTCGCCCTGGGGCTATATCCATATGACCCACAATACGCTCGCGGGTAATTAATGGATAGGCCTCAAGAAGCACCTGAGTAACAGCGGTTAGCATATCGTATTGGGCGTCAGTGTAAGCAATATTATCCGCACCTTCCATTTCAATGCCAATGGAGAAATCATTGCAACTGTCTCGCCCCTCAAATTCAGAGACACCTGCATGCCAGGCTCGCTGATCGAAGGGTACAAATTGGGTGATATTGCCCAGACGATCTATCAGCAGATGAGAGGAGACTTTGAGATGGGCGATATCTGCAAAATAGGGATGCTGGTTTGGGTCCAGGCAGTTGGAAAACAGCTGGCCTACATAGGGGCCTCCAAACTGCTCCGGCGGCAGGCTGATACTGTGCACCACCAACAGACTGATATCGGCCTCATCTGGTCGCTGATCTGTATTGGGCGAGACAAGCTGTGTGCTGGCGCTGAGCCACCCCTGGGTAATCTTCATGCTGAATCCTGCGCTAACTGCCCCTAACTGGCGACTGATAGCTCTTTAATATCGTTTATGGCGGCTCTGATAGCTTTGTCAAATAGACCAGAATTATCCAATGGCACAGCCTCTCCTGCTCTTATTTGTTCAGCCAGTCGCGCGCGATTTGGCGCTGCCACTAACTTACCTTTATTGTTCACAAACACATATTTCCATGAGGGCCCGACAATACCAGCCAACTTACCGCGCCTGACAGACTTTATATCATCGGATAATTCAATCCAACAACCCTTTTGTATCGCGGCCAGGCTGTCTTGATCACCAGAGTCCAGCTCCTCCAGGCTAAGTATCGCCTGAGCAATATTTTCCCCGGGCATCTCAGCCTCCAGATTCTCTATAACAATTCGTTTTATCTGGTCACTGTTGTCCTGCTTGTTGCTCCTGCCTCTGGGTTTTAGCGGGGTGACATTATCCGGTAGCTCTGGGTCAAGAACAAACCTCAGTCGCTCCATTTGGTCAGCCCGCTGCACTGTATCTATGCCTATATGCTGCAGTCGCAGGTCAATATCCTCTAGCACCTGGGCCAGGGCACTCATATCGCGGTGCACCAGCGGGGTGCTCTCTATAGCCAGTAAGTGGTTCAGAATCTGCAGCCCTTTCTGCCAGTCCCCGCTGCCCTCGCCACCCCGCAGATGGGCAATATGCAGCACCTTGCACCAGTGCTGCTCGACAAAGTTTAAAATGGCTACTGGCACCCTGTGGCCCAATAGGCGCTCGGTTATTTCTTTTTCTACCCTGGTATGGGCCCAGTTTATTTTTTCAGCGGCGGCAACCTGCTCTAACTGGCGCTGAGCCTGAATGCTAGTCTGTCGAGCCTCTGTATCTATGGCTGACATAAATTCAGTGAGCATCAGGGGTATCTGGCGCTCATCAAAGGAGTCAGAGAGCATTTTTTCAGATAGGCTCAGCATCTTTTTATAAATACTGTTCTCGGCACAGTTGCCCGCCTCAAGCCCAATGGCATATTTGGCCATTTCATTAAATAGCCTGCGGATGGGATGGTTCTCTTGCTCCAGCAGGGTTGGCTTGTTGAGAGCCAATTTAAGTAGTGGTAGCTCACAGCGGTTTATTACCTGCTGCGCCTCGGGTGCTATGCCACTGACCTGGCTAAACCGGGAAAAGGTACTGCCTATCAGTTTAAAGATACTGCTGTCACTGCCATGCAGGCCCGGCTGGCCATCGCCGCGCACCCTGTTTAGTGCCTGCTCAAGCCTCTGGCTGGGTTGGCCCGGGGCTTGAGAGCCCTGATCAAGGTCCTGCAACAGGTGATTGATATGCTTATCGATTTCAGCAAAAACCTGTTGCCTGCTGATAGTGATCTTATCCTCATGGTCAAAGGACTGACCGGCATTATCCAAAATGGTTGAAATTCGTGCCAGCAGTTCAGTCTGAACTCTGGTTTTGGCAATCGACTGCGAAGTGCTACCCGTTGCTGCACGGGGTGACTCGGGGGCTGGCTCTGCTGGCACCTCAGCGGATGACTCAGCATATGATTGGGCACTTAATAGAGAGCCTGGACGCCTGGTTTTTAATTTATCCACTACAGCCTGACGCTGCCCAAGATCATTATCAGTTCGCGTAGCTTCATTATCTGTATATACAGCTTTTTGCTCAGACACAGCTCTTTGTTCAGCTGCAGCTGAGGGTCTATCCAGACCGCTGGCAGTTTGTTCTGGCTGCGGCAGCACTCCGGCGCTCTCCAGATTTTGATTAACCTCGTCCAGCAGGCGGCCATAACTTCGATCAAAGCAGATCTGATTAAAAAGATTGATCAGTACCACCTGTATCTCCACAGCAATCAGGTCATGGCGGATAGATTCAGAAAAACATTCCAGCAGCGCATCTGGAGACATGGGATCAGGCTTGCCAGAGTCCATGTCACCACCAACCAGAGTCTGAAAACGACGGTGTAAAAGGTAGAGGGGCTGTTTGTAAGCTTCCAGAGCTGCGGTGCTGCTATTGTCCAGCGCAATCATCACCTCCAGATCTTCATTGCCCAGCAGCTCCAGATGGTTGTAGGGGGTATTGTGACCACCGGGGTTAACTGCGCTATTGACAGAGCTAGGCTGCAGGCTTGAATCCAGCACCGAAAAACTGTCCATGGTGCGTTCCAAAACCAGTGACTCTATGGCAGATCTGCGCGTTCGCAGCAGACGTTGAGCATCCAGATACAGGGTTTGCAGACGATTGGTTTCGGCCCTGTCGGCCATGCCGATCAAGGTCGTGGAAGCTAATTCGAAGAAGCTGTTAAAGACAGTCTGAAGATGCCGCTGGCAAGACTGCCGCAGCGAGCTAATATGCTCTTTTTCACTAAAGTTTAATCCTTTAATCATTAACCCTGCCAACTCTTTGGCTAACCAAACTTTAACCACTCGTCATTTCGAGCATTTAAGTTTAAAAAACTCCTGCGGGCTTTGAAACAGATCGACTAGCAAAATCCAATCTCATTATTGCTGTTATACTCCGGCGCGTTTATAAAGTGAGGCAATTGACAGCGCCCCCAGAGACCATATTGAGAGTATTCCATGACCCAATATCAACCACCTGAAGCTACCGCCGCAGATATTCCTGCCACTGTCGCCCGCGCCCTGAGCGAAGATATTGGCACTGGCGATATCACAGCCATGCTGATACCAGCAGAAAAACAGGCCAGGGCCGCAGTAATATCCCGAGAAGCCGCGGTTATCTGCGGTCGCGCCTGGGTAGACGAGGTTTTCAGACAGCTTGACCCCTCGACTCAGATTGAATGGCATATCAATGAGGGCGATCTGGTGAGTCCAGAGCAAACCCTATTCACCCTGCAAGGCAATGCCAGAATATTGCTTACTGGTGAGCGCGCCGCACTAAACTTTTTGCAGACATTGTCGGCCACCGCCACATTGGCCCGCGAATATGCCGACCTGGCAGCGGGCAGCGATGTCAAAATTCTCGATACCAGAAAAACCATTCCCGGCCTGCGGCTGGCACAAAAATATGCGGTGACTGTGGGCGGCTGCCACAACCATCGCATTGGTCTGTACGATGCCTTTTTAATTAAGGAAAATCATATTGCCGCCTGTGGCAGTATTGCCGAGGCAGTATCTCAGGCGCGCACCATTGCCGCGGATAAATTAATCGAAGTGGAGGTGGAATCAGTTGAAGAGTTGCAGCAGGCGCTGGCGGCCAAAGTCGATGTGGTGATGCTGGATAATTTTTCGCCGGCGGATATTGCTGCGCTGGCGGCTATTGATTTTGGCGATACCAAAATTGAGGTGTCTGGCAATATTACTGCTGAGACTGTGCAGCAATATATTAGCTCGGCGGTAAACTATATTTCTTCGGGAAGTTTAACCAAGCATATTCGAGCGGTGGATTTATCTATGCGATTAATAGATTAATCAAAATTCAGAGCAAAAAAAACGCCCGCTCAGTAGCAGACGTTTTTTTGTTTCGCATACTAAGTAAAAACTAGCATAGCCCTGCAACTAAACAAGTTCCTGTAACAGCCCATTGCACCTGATTATTCGTGACTGTTGGTGTGAGAATATAGGTCGCGGGATCACCGTCCACATCATCTAACCCAGCAATAGCCGTAGCAGTAATTACACCATTTACAGTCTCGACACTATCCACGAAACCAGAGGCACCCAGATCAATAACCCCATTAGCACCACCATCTAAGGCAGCCAGAGCGATACCAGATTGAGCACCAACCTCAACTGCAATTTTCGCTGCACTTGTGGCTAGAACAACCTCAGAAAACTGTGCTTTCTCCGTATAGGTGTTATATGCAGGAAGAGCCACTGAGGCCAAAATACCAATAATGGCCACAACGATCATAAGTTCGATAAGAGTAAAACCTGATTGAGCTTTTTTCATTTGTCTATCTCCAAATAGTAAGGTCTGCACTCAGCGGCGGGCGCTTGGCAGTGTTAATTCCAGTTAACTGGCAACTATATTACCTGTCCTAGCTGCACTACCCAGATCAATCGCAATTAGCGTGCCAAATTATTAATTCCTAATTATTTCAATAGGTTACAAATATTTATTCAAAAATCAGCCTGCTCTTGGGGGCTTTTTATCGCCAGTCAGTGTCAGTTTGTGACCATTTTTGTCACTGATCTTTGTTGCCAACCATTTTTAAAAAAACTGTTATTTGCTTCACGGTTTATTTCTGATTTTGTGCACTCCGGCACTGCGACATATAGGACTGCAAAGTAGAATCGGGCTAATCAGGAATTTTGTGCAGGGAAGGTAAATCACTATGAATATGGCACCAATGGCACTCCATGGATTGCCCAAAAGACTGGTCGATGATCATCTGATAGAACCTCAGGATCTTGAGGTTGCTACCAGTTCAGCCAAGACCGAAAAACTCTCTCTGGTGCAGTATCTCTGCGAAAAAAAGTTGGTCTCGGATAAAGCCATTGCCAATTCGGCAGCCAAAGAATTTGGTATACCTATCTACTCTCTGGAGCATCATAATAGCGAGCATATTCCCAAAGGATTGATTGATAACAAGCTACTTAGCAAGCATCAGGTGATGCCATTGGTACAGAGGGGCAATCGCCTGTTTGTAGCTATTGCAGACCCCACAGATCACCGCGCCCTTAACGAAATTCAGTTCCAGACTGGTATTGCTGTAGAGCCAATTCTGGCCCTTTATTCCAGCATCACCCAGGCGCTGGAAAAGTGGCTGGAAACAGACAGTGACCGGGATATCGGCGAAGTGCTGGGCACCATAGATGATATGCACCTCGACGATTTGGATATGGAAGCCATAGATGACGAGGATTCAAATGGCTCTGACTCCAATGGAGAAGATGAAGCCCCCATTGTACGTTTTATTAATAAGATGCTGGTTGATGCTATTAAGCTGGGTGCCTCGGATGTCCATTTTGAGCCCTACGAAAAAAGCTATCGCGTGCGCTTTCGCGTCGATGGCATATTGAGAGAAATGGCCAAGCCCCCCGCCAATCTGGCCCCTCGCCTGGCTGCCCGTCTAAAAGTGATGGCGCGCATGGATATTTCCGAGCGCCGCATTCCCCAGGATGGTCGGGTTAAACTCAAGCTATCAAAAAACAAGTCGATTGATTTTCGGGTCAATACATTGCCTCTCCAGTTTGGCGAAAAAATTGTGCTGCGTATTCTCGATGCCTCCAGCGCCAAAATGGGTATTGATGCCCTGGGCTATGAGGATGATCAAAAGAGCGCCTATATGGATGCCCTGGCCAAACCCCAGGGCATGATTTTGGTCACCGGCCCCACGGGCAGCGGTAAAACTGTGTCGCTGTACACGGGCCTAAATATATTGAATACCGCAGAGCGCAATATCTCCACCGCGGAGGACCCAATTGAGATCAATATGGAGGGCATTAACCAGACCCAGATTAATATGCGCGTGGGGCTGAGTTTTGCCGAGGCGCTGCGGTCTTTTCTGCGCCAGGATCCTGATGTGGTTATGGTGGGCGAGATCCGCGATCTGGAGACTGCAGAAATTGCTATTAAAGCGGCGCAAACCGGCCATTTGGTAATGTCCACATTACATACCAATAGCGCCCCCGAGACCTTGACCCGGCTGCTGAATATGGGCGTGCCCTCTTTTAATGTGGCTACCTCGGTCAATTTAATTATTGCTCAGCGGCTGGGGCGCAAACTCTGCGTTCAATGCCGCACTCCCTTGGATGATATTCCCGACTCTGTGCTTAAGGATGAGGGGTTTGATGATATTGATCTGCCCCGAGAGGAATTTACCCTGTTTAAAGCGGGGGATTGCACCAATTGCACCAATGGCTACAAAGGTCGGGTGGGCGTGTACGAGACATTAAAAATATCCCCGGCAATATCAAAACTGATTATGCAGGGAGGCAGCTCGCTGGATATTTTGCAAACTGCCCTGCAGGAGGGGTTTAGAACCCTGCGAGTCTCTGCGTTGCGCAAGGCTGCCCGGGGCTGATAAGCATTGAAGAAGCCAACAGAATTACCAAGGATTAGATTATGACCAGTGCCGTAGAGACCTCATTATTTATTTACCGGGGCAAAAATCGCAAAGGCGAGAAAGTGGATGGCGAGCTGCGAGCCGATAGTCTGGCTGGGGCTAAAAGCCTATTGCGCAAACAGGGCATTATTTCGACCTCGCTTAAAAAGAAAGCCCAGCCGCTGTTTAGCCGGCCTAAAAAAATTGTCCCTGCTGATATTGCGGTTTTTACCCGGCAGTTGGCCACTATGATGAAGGCCGGTGTGCCGCTGGTGCAGAGCTTTGATATTGTTGCCGATGGCAGTGATAAACCTTTGATGAAAGAGCTGATCTTCGAGATTCGCGATGCAGTCGCTGCCGGTGGCGGCTTTGCCAACGCCCTGCGCAAGCACCCCCGCCAGTTTGATGATCTATTTTGCAGCCTGGTGGAATCGGGCGAGACCGCGGGTGCACTGGAGACCATGCTGGACCGAGTGGCTACCTACAAAGAAAAAACCGAACAGCTTAAAGCCAAAATTAAAAAGGCCCTGACCTATCCTCTGGCAGTGCTGGTGGTGGCCATTATTGTTACCGGCATCTTGCTGATTAAGGTGGTGCCAGTATTTGCTGAAACCTTCAGCGGCTTTGGCGCCGACCTGCCAGCCTTTACCCTGTTTGTACTGGGGCTGTCGGAGGCCCTGCAAAATTCCTGGCTGATGGTGCTGCTGGTAATTGGTGCCAGTCTGGTGGGTTTTCGAGAGGCCAGGTTTAGATCCAAAAAATTCGCCTACGGGGTGGACAAATATATGCTCAAGTTACCGGTGGTGGGGGATATTCTGTTCAATAGTATTATCGCCCGCTTTGCCCGCACATTGGCCACCACCTTTTCAGCTGGTGTACCTATTGTAGATGCTCTGCAGTCGGTAGCTGGTGCCGCTGGCAATCAGCTGTATGCCAATGCCATTATGGAGGTGCGGGAGGAGGTTATGACTGGTATCCAGCTGCAGCAGGCCATTAAGAGCCGTAAAATATTTCCTACATTACTGCATCAGATGACGGCCATTGGCGAAGAATCTGGTGCTCTGGATGAAATGCTCGAAAAGGCCGCCCTCTATTATGAGGAGGCGGTGGACAATGCTGTCGACAATCTCACCAGCCTGCTGGAACCACTGATTATGGCGGTGCTGGGGGTTCTGGTTGGCGGCCTGCTGATTGCTATGTATCTGCCTATCTTCCAGCTTGGTAATGTTGTGTAGTATGATTCTGTGAGTTTGCACCCTGGTCTATGACTGGTTTGCCAATGGACATTAAAAGGACTGTAATCACATGGAAATCGAACTGGGCATATCACCGTCTGCACTGGCCGCTATTGGGCTTTTATTTGGCCTGCTGATTGGCAGCTTTCTCAATGTGGTTATTCTGCGCCTGCCGGTGCAGCTTAAAGGCGACTGGCGCAGAGATTCGCGGGACTTTCTCGGCCTGGAGCCGGAACCACATGAGCCAGTCTCGATTGCTAAACCAGCCTCGCGCTGCCCCGCATGCCATGCGGCCATTAAGCCGCAGCATAATATTCCACTGTTTAGTTTTCTTTTGTTAAGGGGTCGCTGCAAGTCATGCGCTGAGCCTATTTCGATTCAGTACCCAATAGTAGAGTTGTTGGCCGGTCTGTTAGCTGCTTATTTTGTGTATCAATACGGTATTAGCAGTCAGTCTTTTTATGGCCTGGTATTTTCTTACTCTCTGCTGGTGCTGACTGGTATCGACTTGCATGAAAAACTATTGCCGGACCAGATTACTCTGCCGCTGATGTGGCTGGGCCTGTTTGCCAACCTCGATGGCACCTTTGTCAGTCTCAATGATGCTGTTATTGGCGCTATTGCCGGCTATCTGTCGCTGTGGACGGTGTTTTGGGCCTTTAAACTGATTACTGGCAAAGAGGGCATGGGCTACGGCGACTTTAAATTACTGGCCGCTCTGGGGGCCTGGATGGGCTGGCAGATGCTGCCAATGATTATTTTATTGTCTACAGCCGTTGGAGCACTGGTGGGTATTGCAGGTATTGTGCTGGCTGGCCGCAATAAAGAGATGCCCATTGCCTTTGGCCCCTTTTTGGCCGCTGCTGGCTGGGTGGCCTTTGTCTGGGGCGATAAGATTTTGGCTGGTTATTTAGGGCTTTTTAATTTCTAATAACGCCTCAACTCAAGGTTAATCAACTCAGAGAAAAGCGGTGTCAAAAAACCCCCTGATTATTGGTCTTACTGGCGGTATCGGCAGTGGCAAAAGCACGGTGGCCGAGCAGTTTGCTGCGCTGGGTATTGTCGCTGTGGATGCAGATCAGGCATCCCGCGCTGTGGTTGAGCCCGGCATGCCAGCGCTGGCCAGCATAGAGAAACATTTTGGCCCAGAGTTAATTACTGCTGATGGCCAGCTTAATCGCCCTGCCCTGCGCGAGATTATCTTTGCCAATCCCAGCGAAAAAGACTGGCTGGAAGCATTGCTACACCCATTGATTCGCGACTGGATACTGGCACAATTGCAGGCGGCAACCAGCGACTATGTGATTCTGGAATCACCATTATTATTCGAGACGGATCAGCATCAGCTGGTGGACGCAGTGCTGTTGGTAGATGTCCCGGTCGAGTTGCAGCTTGAGCGCGCCAGCGCGCGGGATAACAGCGACAAACAGCAGATTCAGCGTATTGTTGATGCCCAGATGCCGCGACAGATTAAGCGCGACAGGGCCGACTTTGAGTTTGATAATGCCCAGCCACTGGAGACTATTGCACCCAGAGTGGAAGCCCTTCACCAGCATTTTTTGTCCATGGCCCAGAATAATCAGGTGACCTAGCTCTATGAAAAAACCCACTATTGTGCAGTGCCCTACCTGCAAAACCAGTATTGAATGGAGCGATAAGCATCCGCAGCGGCCGTTTTGCTCCCCCCGGTGTCAACAGATAGACTTTGGCGACTGGGCCAAGGAAAGCTTTACTATAGCTGGAGAGCCCGCTCTGGGCGAGGAACCTATGGATGATGAGTACCAGTAAATTGCCTGCTGACTTTTACAGCTCTGTCGCCAGCTTATCCAGAATAGCCTGATTGGCGGCCGGGAATGCATAGCCCGAGTCGGACCCAAGTAACTCTGATAGCGCCACCCATCTACAGTCCTGCCCCTCCATACCTCTGGGCTGCCCGCTAAAGCCATTGACCTGCCAGATATCCAACAGCACCTGCTTATCGCTGTAGTCATGGGATACCTGTAAATAAGGTTGGGCCTGAGTCACCTGAATACCCAATTCTTCCCTGAGTTCCCGACCAAGGGCCTGCTCCGGTAGCTCATCGGTTTCGACTTTGCCACCGGGAAATTCCCACAGCCCACCCTGATGCAGATGATCTGGGCGCCTGGAGATAAGGATTTGGTTGCTGTGGTCGACACTGTAGATTACAGCGGCCACCACATGAATGCGCCTGGATGGCGGCTTAGGTTCGGTACTCGGCATTAATACGCACATATTCATAGGTGAGGTCGGTGGTCCAGACTGTCTCTGCAGCCTGGCCGCGATTGAGTGCTACCTGAATACTGATATCCTCTGGCTGCATTGCAGCCTGGCCTGCCTCTTCGCTGTAGCTGGCTGCCCGAGCACCATTCTCGGCGATCAGTACATCGTTGAGGCTCAGCTGCACCTGATTGACATCCAGGTTGTCCACGCCGGCGCGACCTATGGCGGCCAGTATTCGCCCCCAGTTGGGGTCTGAGGCCGCCAGAGCGGTCTTTACTAGCGGTGACTCGGCAATGGTATAGGCCACAGCCAGGGCCTCTGCGCTGTTCTCAGCACCCTCGACCATAACTGAGACAAACTTGCTGGCCCCTTCGCCATCGCGAATAATCGCCTGGGCCAAGTCTTTAAATACCCGGGTCAGCTGCTCGACAAACTCATCAAACAATGGCTCATCAATCACCAGACCACTGGCGCCAGTGGCAACCAGCATAATGCAGTCATTAGTGGAGGTATCACTGTCGACAGTAATACGATTAAAGGATTGATTGTTAGCCAGCCTCAGGGCGCGGTGCAATAACTCTGCATCTATGGCAGCGTCAGTGGCTACATAACCGAGCATAGTGGCCATATTGGGCTTAATCATGCCCGAGCCTTTGGAGATACCAGTGATGGTAACCTCGGTCTCACCAGCACTGTATTTCAGGCTTGCACCTTTGGGTCTGGTATCTGTGGTTAATATGCCTGTGGCAGCTTCAGCCCAACATTGCTCGGATAGATTGTCCAGCGCATTGGGTATGCCGGCCAACAGTTTATCCATGGGTAGCGGCTCGCCAATGACGCCTGTGGAGAATGGCATAACCTGGTTGGGTGCAACCCCTGCGGCAGAGGCCAGGGCCTCGCAGCTGTGTATAGCGTCGGCCATACCCTGGTCACCGGTACCGGCGTTGGCATTGCCTGTATTGGTTAAAAAGTAACGAGGGCTGGCAGCAGCCAGATGCTGTTTGCACAGAGTCACTGGTGCTGCGCAAAATGCATTTTGGGTGAACAGACCAGCCACAGAACTATTGGCTGGTATTTCCATTACCACCAGATCTGCTCGGCCTGGGATTTTTATCCCGGCACTGGCAGTCCCCAGCTTAAAGCCGGCGACCGGATGCATGGTTGGAAATATTCCGCTACCTGTTGCCATTACTGAATGCGCCCATGACATTGTTTGTATTTCTTTTTAGAACCACAGGGGCAGGGGTCGTTGCGACCCACCTTGGGGCCGAGTCTCTGCACTGGCTGTCTGGCTTCTATACCTGAGCCGGCATTATTGCCAGCGCCCTCTTGATTATCCATTCCCTGTGCCTGGGCATGCTGATATTCGCGATTTTTCTGCTCGTCGCGGCGCCGTTGCTCGAGACGCTGCATATCTTCCTGAGTGGCCACTTCAATATGACTGAGATAGCGAATGGTTTCGTATTTGATATTGTCCAGCAGATCTTCAAACAGCGCAAAAGACTCACGTTTGTACTCCTGCTTGGGGTTTTTCTGGGCGTAGGCGCGCAAGCCAATACCCTGGCGCAACTGGTCCATGCTGGCAAGATGTTCCTTCCACAGGTTGTCCAACACCTGAAGCATAATCTGGCGTTCAACCTCACGCATCTGATCGCCCACATGAGAGTAGCGTCGATCATAGGAGGCCTGCACCTCAGCGATAATCTTGTCACGCAGAATGGTTTCATCCAGACGGCTATCTTCATCCAACCATTCCTGAACCGGCAGTGGTGTCGTGAAGTCGGTGGACAATGCTTTTTCCAGACCCTCTATATCCCACTGCTCTTCAAGGCTTTGCGGTGGCAGAAAGCCACTGATGCAGCAGTCGACTACGTCCTCGCGAACATTGGTAATCACATCGGAAATATCTTCATCCACAAGCAGGTCGTTGCGCTGCTGATAGATAACCTGCCGCTGGTCGTTGGCCACATCATCATATTCCAGCAGATGCTTGCGAATATCGAAGTTACGTCCCTCAACCTTGCGCTGAGCCTTAACTATAGATTTGGTCACCATACTGTGTTCTATGGCCTCACCCTCACCCATACCCAGAGAGCGCATCATGTTTTTGACGCGATCCGAGGCAAACAGCCGCATTAGGGGGTCTTCCAGAGACAGGTAAAAGCGCGAAACACCAGGGTCGCCCTGACGCCCTGATCTACCGCGCAGCTGGTTGTCGATGCGCCTGGACTCATGGCGTTCGGTGGCCACAATATGCAGGCCGCCAGCCTCAAGAACTCTGGCCTGTCGCTGCTGCCAGTCAGCTTTAACCGCTTCTATTTTTGCCTCGCGGTCGGCACCGTTTTCTTTTAGTTCTTTAAGTTCGGCTTCGAGATTACCACCCAGCACAATATCCGTACCTCGGCCCGCCATATTGGTGGCAATGGTGACAGCGCCAGGTCGACCGGCATTAACAATAATATTGGCTTCGCGCTCATGCTGTTTGGCATTGAGTACGCTGTGCTCTACCTTTGCGGCTTTCAACATGCCGGATAGCATTTCCGAGGTCTCTACCGAGGCTGTACCCACCAGCACAGGTGCACCCTTAGCCACTATCTCTTTGATATCTTCGATAACAGCCTCAAATTTCTCCTGCTGACTCAGATAGATCAGGTCATTGAGATCGACCCGCTTAACCTCGACATTGGTGGGAATCACCATAACCTTCAGCCCGTAGATCTGCTGAAATTCATAGGCTTCGGTATCTGCGGTTCCGGTCATGCCCGCCAGTTTTGTATACAGACGGAAGTAATTCTGGAAAGTGGTAGAGGCCAGAGTTTGACTCTCTTGCTGGATAGTCAGTCCCTCTTTGGCTTCGATAGCCTGATGCAGACCTTCTGATAGGCGCCTGCCCGGCATGGTGCGACCGGTGTGCTCATCAATAAGCACCGCCTGGCCGTCCTGGATAATATATTCTACATCTCTGCTGAACAGATTCTGCGCTCGCAGGGCGGAGTGCACATGGTGCAACATGCCCAGATTAGAGGGCTGATAGAGGCTGTCGTTTTCTTGTAGCAGGCCCTCTTTAATCAGTATTTCTTCAACTTTCTGATGGCCGTCTTCTGTTAACTCAACGCCGCGAGACTTTTCATCGACGATAAAGTCGCCGGGAATAATCTCTGGCTCTGCCTCGTCCGCCTCTGGATCTGCCTCAGCCTCAACTTGGGCCTTGAGCTTTAGAGTCAGGGCATTAATAGATTTGTACAGCGCCGAGCTATCCTGGGCGGCACCAGAAATAATCAATGGTGTTCTGGCTTCATCGATAAGAATTGAATCCACTTCGTCGACTATGGCAAAGGCTAGACCGCGCTGGGATTTATCCTCCAGACGCAGAGCCATATTGTCGCGCAGGTAGTCAAAGCCAAACTCATTGTTGGTGCCGTAAGTAATATCGGCCGCATAGGCCTGCTGCCTTGAACTTGGCTTTAATTCGCCCTCATCATTGGGGTCCAGTCTAAAGGAGTTGGCAACATCCTGACCCTGAAAGGACTGGATCACGCCAACAGACAGACCCAGCGCCTGATACAGTGGCGCCATCCACTGGGCATCTCGTTTTGCCAGGTAGTCATTAACTGTAATCACATGCACGCCTGCGGCGGGCAGTGCATTGAGATAGGCTGCCAGAGTAGCTACCAGGGTTTTACCCTCACCGGTGCGCATCTCGGCAATTTTGCCCTCATGCAGGGTGATACCACCGATCATCTGTACATCAAAGTGGCGCATACCCATAACTCGGCGAGCGGTCTCGCGAACCACAGCAAAGGCCTCAGGCAGTATCTGGTCGACAGTTTCACCAGCAGCCAGGCGCTCCTTGAATACCGGGGTCTGTGCCTTTAACTCTGTATCGCTAAGGGTTTTGAGGTTTTCTTCCAAGGCATTGATTTTGTTGACCGTTTTGCGCATTTTGCGTATATCACGGTCGTTGCTGCTACCAATTAGTTTTTTAAGCATGCTGCCGAACATTACAAGTTTCCATAAAAATAGATAAGGGAGAACCCAGAGCGTTTGTTACCCTCCAGAATAGACTAGTTTCGGGCAGGTATCAGCGGCTGGTGCGGCGAATATAGGTAGCGGGGTCGACAGTGCGACCATTTTTGAAGACTTCAAAATGCACGTGGGGGCCGGTCGAGCGACCAGAACTACCCATTTTGGCGATAAGCTCGCCTTTCTTTACGATGGCGCCCAGTTTGGCGACATTTTCGGAATTGTGTGCGTAGCGGGTAACAAAGCCATCGCTGTGGTTGATTTCAACCATCTGGCCGTAACCACTGCGCTCGCCTGACCAGGTCACCACACCTGAGGCTACGGCAATAATATCAGAACCCTTTCTACCGGCGAAATCTACCCCGCCGTGCCAGCGCTTCTCACCGTGGAATGGGTCTGCGCGCATACCGTATTCGGAAGACATCCAGCCTTTGACAATGGGACGTCCCGCTACGGTGCGTTCGCTTTTAAGTTTGTTGTCGGCGAGCATTGACTGCAGCACCTGCAGCTGAGACTCACGGCTATCCAGGTTGTTATCCAGTCGAGCGAACATGGTCGCCAGTTCTTCCTGCACATCCATGGCTCTGGCGGACTCTCTAATGACCGCAGTATCTGGACCACCCAGACCTGGCGCTATGGAGAAATCGAATTCGCCATCTTCAAGACTGGCTATCTGCGTGAGCTGCTCACCCAGAGCATCCAGTCGCACCAGTCGCGAGCGCATCTGCGCAAGTTTGACTGTCATGGCAGCCACAGAGCTATCGACCTGGTCGCGACCGGCCTGCACCTCTTCCTGCTGAATAATCAGCTGATGCTGCATCTCTGCAATGCTGTTGTCAAAAAGTACTTCCCATCGGCCGTCGGCAATCTTAAGGCCCATCATGGTGCCAGCAGCCACTGGGATACCCAGCAATAATACTGACAACAAGCCTTTTGCCCAGCTGTTAAGGTTAATGGTTTTAACCTTGTCTGCCCGACTATTGATAAGAATTATTTTCAATGGAGGGTAATACCTCTTCTCGCAAAAACGCTATTAAACCACTTTAATTCGGCTGAATGTACATTATCGGCACATCTTCCGGATTATCCACAAATGTGACTACTTCCCAGGCGTCCGTTTCTGCGATCAATGCTCTTAGTGACGCATTGTTAAGTCCATGTCCTGATTTGTGCGCATCGAACTCCCCTATCAGGCTATTGCCGAGTAAATAGAGGTCGCCTATGGCGTCCAGGATCTTATGTTTGACGAATTCATCATCATAACGCAAGCCATCTTTGTTCAATATGTCGAACTCGTCGACAACGATGGCATTTTCTAAACTTCCTCCCCTCGCCAGACCCTGGGAGCGGAGGTATTCAAATTCATGCATAAAGCCGAAGGTACGGGCTCTACTAACTTCTTTTACAAACGAGGTGCTCGAAAAGTCGATGCTCGCCTGCAGGGACTGATGTTTGAACACTGGGTGGTCAAAGTCAATAGCAAAATTGACTTTAAAGCCCTCAAAAGGCCGAAAAGTCGCCACTTTGTCGTCCTGCCTGACAGTGACCGGACGCTTGATGCGAATAAACTTCTTCGGCGCATCCTGCTCAAATATACCTGCCGACTGCAGTAAAAACACAAAGGGTCCCGCACTGCCATCCATAATAGGTATCTCGGCGGCAGACACATCGATCATTACATTGTCGATACCCAGACCAGCCAGGGCAGACAACAGGTGCTCAACAGTAGACACTCTGACATCACCATTGACCAGGGTTGTGGACATGGTGGTGTCGCCGACATTCTCGGCTTTGGCACCAATTTCAACCACCGGATCAAGGTCGGTGCGGCGGAAAATGATGCCCGTATCCGGGGCAGAGGGATGCAGGGTTAGATAGACCTTTTCTCCAGTGTGGAGACCCACACCAGTGGCACGTATCACATTTTTTAACGTGCGTTGCCTGATCATCTCTATACCTTTGATTTTTAAGGTAGTAATTCTATCAGACAAGCCCTCTATCACCAAGATTTTATAATCTGAGGCGTGGTGATAGAGGACGCTGCGTCAAGACGCTTTTACAGCAGTTTCTTAATCTGCCTGTTTGCGTAAAAAAGCCGGCACTTCAAAGTAATCCATCTCTGAGTCAGGCTGTGTTTCAATCTTTCTCGCTGTCGCATCACCACCGCCAACAGTGCTGCTGCGGCGGTTGACTGTAGGCTTATCCAGACGATTGTAGTCGATATCTCCGCCCAGCTTGCGCGGTGGCTGGTTATCTATCACCATTCCTCTTGGCCCGGTTTTTACCCCTGGGTTGCGCAGACCAGTAGCCACCACAGTAACTCGCAGCTGGTCATTGAGCTCAGGCTCGAAGACACTGCCGACGATAATGGTGGCATCTTCATCGGCAAATTCGCGGATAGTGTTACCCACATCTTCGAATTCACCCAGAGTCAGATCATAACCACTGGTGATATTGACCAGAATCCCCTTGGCACCCTGAAGATTAATATCTTCCAGAAGCGGACATTTGATAGCGCCCTCAGCAGCCACAACAGCGCGATCCTGACCGCTAGCCTCTCCTGTACCCATCATTGCCATGCCCATTTCTGCCATAACAGTGCGCACATCGGCGAAATCCACATTGATCAAGCCATCGAGCAAAATAAGATCGGTAATGCCCTGAACAGCACCAAACAAAACATCATTGGCCTGTTTAAACGCATTGAGAACCGTCATTTCTTTACCCAGTACCTGCAGCAACTTTTCGTTGGGTACAATAATCAGCGAGTCAACACGCTCTTTAAGGGCTGCAATACCCGCATCGGCAATAGCCATGCGCTTGCGACCTTCAAATGAGAATGGGCGAGTGACTACACCCACGGTCAAAATACCCATCTGCTTGGCCACTTCGGCAATAACCGGTGCAGCCCCTGTGCCTGTGCCACCACCCATACCGGCGGTAATAAACACCATATCCGCACCTTCGAGCACCTGGGCGATGCGCTCTTTGTCCTCCAGAGCGGCCTCACGGCCTACTTCCGGGTTGGCACCAGCACCCAGACCTTTGGTCAAGGTGCCGCCCAGCTGCAATATAGTGGCACTGCCCAGATCATTGAGAGATTGAGCATCGGTATTGGCACAGATAAAGTGCACGCCGTCGATATTACTGTCCATCATGTGGCGAACTGCGTTACCGCCGCCTCCGCCGACCCCTACTACCTTGATTTCTGCATTCTTTGGAATGCTGTCTACTAATTCGAACATAGGTTTCCCCTTATTTGCGCCTCACAATTAAATTTCACAGTCACAGTCATCCGTGACAACTAAACCCCACCCTGAAACCAACCTTTGATCTTTTCCAGAGTGGCATTGGTTTGCTTTTTGCCATTGCCAGCGCCGTCCACAAACCCGTCCTTACGCTGTTGCTGAACACCAAAGTGCAACAGTCCAACTCCCGTCGAATAAATAGGATTATTCACAATATCCGACAGTCCTTTTACATTGACCGGTGTACCGATTCGCACTGGCATATGGAATATTTCCTCTGCCAGCTCGGTAACACCTTCCATCTTTGATGTGCCGCCGGTTAGCACTACACCAGCGGCAATCAATTCTTCATAACCACTGCGGCGAAGTTCTGCCTGGACCAGGGTAAATAATTCGTCATATCTGGGCTCTACCACCTCAGCCAGTAGCTGACGCGACATGTCGCGGGACTCGCGGTCACCCACACTGGGCACCTTGACCGTCTCTTCCGGGCGAGCCAGTTTGGCCAGGGCACAGGCGTATTTGATTTTCAGCTCTTCGGCGTGAGGGGTGGGCGTGCGCAGGGCCATGGCTATATCATTGGTCACCTGGTCACCAGCGATTGGTATCACGCCTGTATGGCGAATAGCGCCCTCGGTAAAGATGGCGATATCTGTGGTACCTCCGCCAATATCTACCAGCGCCACACCCAGTTGTTTTTCATCTTCAGTGAGCACCGCATGGCTGGAGGCTAGTTGCTCTAGAGCAATCTCATCCACTTCCAATCCGCAGCGACGGATACATTTTTTGATATTCTGAGCGGCATTGGCGGCACAGGTCACCAGATGTACCTTTGCCTCCAGACGCACGCCTGACATGCCGATGGGCTCGTGCACGCCCTCCTGCTCATCAATAATGTACTCCTGAGGCAGAACATGGAGAATTTCCTGATCGGCTGGAATAGCTACGGCTCTGGCTGCATCTATTACCCGGTCGACATCCAGGGGCTGCACTTCACGGTCGCGGATAGCCACGATTCCATGGGAGTTCAGACTGCGAATATGGCTGCCGGCAATACCTGCATAAACCGAATAAATTGAACAGCCGGCCATTAACTCAGCCTCTTCAATGGCTCGCTGAATGGAGTTAACAGTAGCTTCAATATTTACCACTACCCCCTTCTTGAGCCCGGAGGATCGGTTCATGCCGGTACCGACAATCTCCAGATCACCATTGGCACCGATAGCGCCGACAATGGCGACCACTTTGGAGGTGCCTATATCCAGTGCAACAATCATATTTTCTTCGTTAGTGTTGGCCATAATTTTTCCTCAGCAGTTCGCTTTATCCCTGCACAGTCGAAACTGCGTTTTGCCCTCTGTTCCAATCTGCATTAACCAATGCGCCGTCTCTCCAAGCCACGGCCAATCCATTGGGATAACGCAGGTCTATGGTTTTGATTTCTTTTACCTGTTGACTCAGTCCCGACTCCCAAACCAGAGCCAGACGTTTAATTTTTTCACCAATCTGTTCCCGTCCCAGTACCAACTCAATACCCTCATCGGTCTCCACTCGCCAAGCGCCCATATGGTCTCGCTGCATCTCAATCAGCTTTAATCCGGTGGGTAGCAATAACTCTGTGAGCAACTGGTAGTGCTGCATCATTTCTGCCGAGGTACCATAGTCGGCCCTTAAAACTGGCAAACTATTCAATGTGCTGTTGTCGGCAATGGTTAGTTCGACCCCCAGGCGATTTAGAAAGCCCTCTTCACCCCAGCGAGCAATGGGTACCTCTTCAATAACCTCGACTCGCAACGTCGATGGCCACTGACGACGGATACTCACATGGTCGACCCAGGAGTGGTCCTGCAGCACCTGACGCAGATGATTGAGATTTACCGTCAGGAAACCGCCATCGATTTCTGCACTGACCAGCTGGGCCAGATCCTGGCGCTGCATATAGTTAAAATCGCCGCCAACCATGACCTGAGTTAGTGGCTTATCCATCTGATCAAAAACCAACTTACCGCCATAGAGCACCGTGACAAACAGGGCTAACATCACCAGCCGCGACAGATTGTCCATAAAACCCCCAGAGGAGCTGACTTCTGTCTGCTGCTGTCGGTTGGCACCGCGACGATTCTGTGTAGCCATTAGCCAGCCTCCTGCAAAATAGCCTGCACCAGTTGCTGGAAACTCAAATCCGCTGCCTGGGCTGCCATGGGCACCAGACTGTGGCTAGTCATGCCAGGCACAGTATTTACCTCCAACAGCTGGAATCGATCCTGATTATCTATCATCACATCAACTCGCCCCCAGCCTGAACAGCCAACTGTATTGAAGGCGCTCATGGCCAGTTCTCGGAGCTCGGATTCACGCTCTGCAGACAGGCCTGAGGGGCAGAAATATTGCGTCTCATCACTAAAGTATTTGGCCTGATAGTCGTAAAACACCTCGCTGGTCTGAATGCGGATAGAGGGCAACGCCTGGTCACCCAGAACGGCGACCGTATACTCTTCGCCCTCCATCAAAGGTTCAGCAATTACTGTGGCCCCAAATCGCGCTGCCTCGGCCCAGGCCTGCTGCAACTGTTCTGGTGACTCTGCGCGACTCATGCCAATGCTAGAGCCCTCGCAGGCAGGCTTGACCATAGCTTTGCCACCCAGACGCTGAATTATTGCCGACCAATCTGACTGTTCTTCGAGAACCGCAAAATCTGCTGTGGGCAGACCTATACCCTGCCACATCTGCTTGCAGCGCAGCTTGTCCATAGCCAGAGCTGAGGCCAGCACGCCGCTGCCGGTATAGGGAATACCCAGATATTCAAGAGCTCCCTGCAAGGTGCCATCTTCACCACCTGGTCCGTGGAGCGCGATAAACACCAGATCCAGATTGTGGCTCGGCAGCACCTGCAACAAATCCTCACCTGCATCTATGGCTACCACATCAATACCCAGATCGAGCATGGCTTTATGCACAGCTTCACCGCTCATTAGTGATATTTCGCGCTCTGCTGAGTTGCCACCATAGAGCAGCCCAACACGGCCAAAATTTGACACTGCGGAAGCCAGAGTCATAGCTGGTCCTCCGCAACAGGCAGTAATTTGCTGTCCGCCAACATAGCGACTAACTTGCTGACACTGCCAGCACCCTGAGTCAGCACCAGGTCATTACCGCGAACAAGCTCTGCCAACAAATTGGGTACATCTTCGATTTGTTCTACATAGATAGGGTCTATGCCACCGCGCTGGCGGATACTGCCGCACAGATTTTTGCTCCCGGCACCGGCAATGGCCTGTTCCCCCGCCGGATAGACATCCAGCACCAACAGCACATCAACCTGTGCCAGTACATTGACAAAGTCTTCGTAGAGATCGCGAGTTCGACTGTAGCGATGGGGTTGAAACACCATAACCAGGCGTTTGTCAGGCCAGCCATCTCGAACTGCATCAATCGTGGCCTTAACCTCAGTGGGATGATGACCATAGTCATCCACCAGCATGGCCAAACCATCGGTCACAGGGTAGTCGCCAATAATTTCAAATCTGCGCCCAACCCCAGAGAACTTCTCCAGGCCAGCTATAATGGCCTGATCCGAAATACCTTCATCAGTGGCTACAGCTACAGCCGCTGCTGCATTAAGTGCATTGTGTCGCCCGGGAATATTTAGATTGATAGGCAATGAAGTCTTGCCATCTGGCCGATCAATCACAAAGTGACAACGACGCTTATCCGCCTGCAAGCTGTGTATCCTATAGCCAGCATCCTCACTGAAACCGTAGGTCAGCATGGGCCGTGCCACATCAACTAGCAGATCGCGAATTACCTGATCATCAATACACATAACCGCCAGACCATAGAACGGCAGATTGTGCAGAAATTCGATATAGGTTTTCTTCATGACTTCAAAATCAAAGCCATAGGCTTCCATATGGTCCGCTTCGATATTGGTCACCACCGACACCATGGGCTGCAGATGCAAGAAGGAGGCATCGCTCTCATCAGCCTCAGCCACCAGATAGCGACTGCCGCCCAGTTTGGCATTGGTGCCTGCACTATTGACTCGACCACCCACCACAAAGGTTGGGTCGCGGCCATCTTCAGCCAAAATAGCAGTAATTAGACTGGTCGTAGTGGTCTTGCCATGGGTGCCGGCAATGGCGATACCATGCCGGTAACGCATCAGCTCGGCGAGCATCTCAGCACGTCTTACCACCGGGATACCCTGCTCCCGGGCACTGGCAATCTCCGGGTTTTCAACAGTGACAGCGGAGGACTGAACCACAACATCGGCCCCCTGAATATTGCTTTCACTGTGACCAATAAAGACCTCAGCACCGGCATCGGTCAGACGGCGCACACTGGGGTTGGCTCCTATATCAGAGCCGCTAATCTGGTAGCCCTGATTAAGTAATACTTCGGCAATACCAGACATACCGCTGCCGCCTATACCCACAAAGTGAATGCGTCGAATACGGCGCATTTCGGGAACCTGGAAGTTAATATTAGCGTTCATTGCTGACCTCCAAACAGACATCTGCAACTCGCTGAGCAGCATCATTTTGCGCAAGCTCTCGGGCGCGCATGGCCATATCCAGACGCATTTTTGGGCCCTTACACAGCAGACTAATTTGCTCGGCCAGCAATGGGGCGGTCAAATCGGACTGCTGGAATAATTTCGCCGCGCCCTGCACCACCAGCCATTGTGCATTTTTAGTCTGGTGATCATCGATAGCATGGGGAAAAGGAATTAACAGAGCACCCAGCCCAGCCGAGGTTAACTCGGCGACAGTCAGAGCACCACTGCGACAGATTACAAAGTCCGCCCAGTCATAGGCTGCCACCATATCATCAATAAACGGCATCACTTGCAGCTGCTCATCGGTAATTTTAAGGCCCTGCTGTTTGTAATGATCGCAGGTGCTCTGCCAGTGGGCTTTGCCCGTCTGATGCAAAACCCGGGGACGCTGATCGACATCCATCAGAGACAGAGCCAATGGCAATAAATTATTGATCGCCAGCGCGCCCCTGCTGCCACCTAACACCAGCACACGAGGGCGACCAACGCGCGAGGCAAAGCGCTCCTGGGGAGGAGCCAGCTTTGCTATTTCAGGTCGCACAGGATTGCCGCACCATTCTCCTTTGGCTAGAGTATCTGGGAACCCCTGCATTACTCGGGCAGCAATTTTTGCCGATAACCTGTTAGTGGTGCCGGCCACGGAGTTCTGCTCGTGAATAACTATCGGAATACCTTTTAATTTAGCCGCCACCGCGCCTGGACCTGAGGCGAACCCGCCCATACCCAAAACCACTGCTGGCTTAAATTCTGAAAGGACGCTCAGAGCCTGACTAATTGAACGCAACAGTAACAGTGGAGCTTTAAGCAACGCGGCAAATCCGCGACCGCGAATACCCTCAATATTTAGATAGTGCAGCTCTATATTATTGGCTGGCACCAGCTCAGATTCGATACCAGGTTTGGTGCCCAGCCAGGAGATTTTCACATTTTTACTGCGCAGTCGATCGGCAACTGCCAGCGCAGGAAACACATGCCCACCAGTGCCACCGGCCATAATCATGACTCTGCAATCACTGGCTGAGGCTCGGTTATTTTCCATATCTGGGCCTCCGAACTGCGGCTGGAGGTGACTGAAACTCGTGGGAAAATCTGAGCATCATGCCAATCATGGCGCAGCAAACCAGCAAGCTGCTACCGCCATAGCTAACAAAGGGCAGGGTCAGACCTTTGGTGGGCAATAGACCCGCATTGACCCCCAAGTTAATAAAGGTCTGGCCACTGAGCAGCAGACCAAAGCCGATCAGGACAAAGGTGGCATACCAATCCTTGCGTACAATCGCCAGCTTGCCCAACTGCAAAACTCGCAGGATCATCAAAACATAGAGTGACATCAGGCAGATCACACCCACAAAGCCAAATTCTTCAGCAAAGATTGCAAACACAAAGTCAGTGTGAGCCTCTGGCAGATAGAGCATTTTCTGTACCGATTGACCCAGCCCTACTCCAAACCATTCGCCGCGACCAAAGGCAATCAGAGACTGAATCAGCTGGTAACCTGCGTTGTAGGGGTCAGACCAGGGATCCATGTAGGTGGCCAGGCGCTCTAAGCGATAGGGTGCTGTATAGGCCAGCGCCCCAATAGCCAGAAGCCCGGTGGCAAATACCAGACTAAACTGACGGATATGAGAACCACCCAAAAACAACAGCGCCATAAAGGTGCAGCTCAGGGTCACCGCCGAACCAAAATCTGGCTCCATCAGCAGCAGTATTGAGAGCACCACAATCACCCCGATCAGCTTAAAGAACTCGCGCCAGTCATCACTCAGAGTGTCGCGGTGTTTTTCCAGATGGGCTGCTAAAAATACCACTGTGGCAACCTTAACCAACTCTGACACCTGCAGGGTAAATCCGGCAAAGGCCAGCCAGCGACGACTGCCATTGACCTCGCGACCAATACCCGGAATCAACACAATAATCAGCAGAAAGACAGCCAACAAAATCCACAGCCGGCCATAGTTAGCCCAGACCGATGGCGATACAAAAAAGCCTATGCCCATAGCGCCAGCGGCAATAAACAAATAGGCCAGATGGCGTTTAAAAAAGAATAACTGATCACCCAGCTTGTGCTCAGCAAAGCTAAATGATGCGGAGGCGACCATAATCAAGCCGATAGAAAGCAGTGCCAGTACTGGCAACAACAAGCGCATATCCAGATGCCAGCGAGTATTGGACAGGCTAAATTGTTTCAGGGGCAACACTAGCTGCATGATTTGCCCCCCTGAGACTCTGCCTGTTGAGCACCAGATAATTTAGCAACAGCCTGCTGAAAACACAGACCGCGCTCTTCAAAACCTGAAAACATATCAAAACTTGCGCAGGCTGGCGACAGCAGAACAATATCTCCGGCGGTGGCAACCCTGGCAGCCAGTTCAACAGCAGACTGCAGTGAATCAACCCGCTGAGTATCACAGACAGACTGTATAGCCAGATCAATCTGCTCTGCGTCCTGACCAAATAGCAGGGCCTGCTTAACGTATGCTGCTGTCGCCTTCTGCAATCCAGAAAAATCCTGATCCTTGCCCTGGCCACCGGCGATCAGAATAAGGTTTTTGTGCTCAGCGCTGCCAAAGCCCTCCAGCGCTGCCTCGGTGGCACCCAGATTAGTGCCTTTGGAGTCGTCTATATAGAGCACGCCACTGATCTCAGCAATATTTTCGCAGCGATGAGGCAGACCCCGATACGTTTTAAGAGTGTCGCACATAGCCTTTACCGACAGTCCCGCAGCAGAACCAAGGGCAAGGGCAGCCAGAGCATTGGCCAGATTGTGAGTACCCTTCAACGCCACCTCAGAAATAGGCATCAACCGCTCAATACCATGGGCAAGGTAGCCCTGCTCCAGACCTTCCAGAATGCCAAACTCACCCAGATCAGGCTGGTTGAGACCAAAGCTGGTCTGCTCTACCTGAGTGGACAGCAGCGGCTTGGTCAGCTGGTCTTCGCGATTGATCACCACCTTGCTGGCACCACGGAAGATACGGTGTTTAGCCGCATGATATTGCTGCAGTCCCTGATAGCGATCCATATGATCTGGAGAGACATTAAGCAGGGCCACTATGGCGCCACGACTATCATTGAGCAGCTCAAGCTGAAAGCTGGACAGCTCAAGTATATAGAGCTCATGCTGGTCATCAAGGAGATCCAGCATGGGCACGCCCAAATTACCCCCCAAGCCAACATTAAGGCCGCTAGCTTTTGCCATGGCTCCCAACAGGGTAGTCACAGTGCTTTTGCCGTTGGAGCCCGTAATACCTATAACCGGCGCCTTGGCATGCTGTAAAAACAGCTCTAAATCGCCAATCAATTCAACGCCATTTTCGCGAGCTGCGACCAGAGCGAGCTCATCTAATGAGATACCTGGACTGACTAGGGCGCGATCCATATGGGCCAGCAGGTCCTGATCAAAATCACCCAATACCACCGGAGTATCAGGGTAGCGATCCCTTACTTCTTGCAGCCTCGGTGGCTCGCTGCGACTGTCAGCAAATACAAATGAATCGCCAATGGACGTCAGAAAACGCGCCGCAGACAGACCCGTGGCACCCATGCCCAGGATCGCTGTCTTGCGATTAGTCGCGATTACATTGCTCATTGCCGCACTCATCATTGGTTAACGCAGTTTTAATGTCGCCAGCCCAATCAGGACCAGCATTACGGTAATAATCCAGAACCGCACAATCACGCGGGGCTCTGGCCATCCTTTCAATTCATAGTGATGATGCAATGGCGCCATGCGGAAAATACGCTTACCAGTAAGCTTAAAAGAGGCTACCTGCATAATCACCGACAGGGTTTCCATCACAAATACACCACCCATAATCAGCAGCACAATTTCTTGGCGCACAATCACAGCTACCACACCCAGCGCAGCTCCCAGAGCCAGTGCACCTACATCGCCCATAAACACCATGGCGGGATAGGTGTTAAACCACAGAAAGCCAAGGCCAGCGCCACTCAGTGCGGCGGTGAAAATCAATAGTTCGCCAGCGCCACTGATAAAGGGAATATGCAGGTAGGTGGCAAACTGATAGTTGCCGGTAAGGTAGGCAATAATACCCAGAGCACCACTCACCAGAACCGTGGGCAAGATAGCCAGACCATCCAGTCCATCGGTTAGATTGACCGCATTGCTGGTGCCGACAATCACAAAATAGGTAAACAGAATATAAAACGGACCCATATGCAGCGCGAAGTTCTTAAAGAACGGCACAATAAGTTCTAGCTCTGCCGGGCTCTGAGCGGTGTAATAGAGCACCAGTGCAGCAATAAAACCAAATATAGACTGCCAGAAATACTTCCAGCGCCCCGGCAGGCCACGGGGGTTCTTCTCAACCACTTTGCGGTAGTCATCAACCCAGCCAATCAACCCAAAGCTCAGGGTTACCCCCAACACAATCCACACATAGCGGTTTTGCAGATCGCCCCACAGCAGCGTGGAAACAAATATAGACAGCAAAATCAGCGCGCCACCCATGGTTGGCGTGCCCGCCTTGCTTAAATGACTCTGGGGACCATCGCTGCGAATCGCCTGACCCATCTGCAGATGGTTGAGGCGGCGAATAACAATAGGGCCTGCCACCATACAAATCGCCAGCGCAGTCATTACCGAGAAAATTCCTCTCAGAGTAAGATACTGCACCACCGAGAATGGGCTATAAAATTGACTTAAATAGTCTGCAAGCCAGAGCAACATTAGCTATTACCTCGGGTAATTAAATGTTCAACAATTTTTTCCATACCAGCACTTCTAGATCCCTTAACTAAAAAGGTGACCGGACGATTATCTGCAGTGGCTCTGACCAGCTCCTGAGACACTGCAGTCGCCAGTAGTTCTTTAGATTGAAAATGGTTGCCACCAAAGGCAGCACAGGCGTTAGCACTTAGATCGCCCACGGCGTAAAGAGCGTCTATACCGGCTTCCAGAGCATAGGCGCCCACATCGGAATGCATATTGACGCTGTCGTCACCCAACTCACCCATATCGCCCATCACCAGAATTTTGCGCCCCGAGCGATTAGCCAACACATCAATTGCAGCGCGAAATGAACTGGGGCTGGCGTTATAGCTATCATCAATAACAGCGCTATTATTGGCCAGCGGCTTTATATCCAGACGGCCGGCAATAGGAGAGACCAGAGCCAGGCCAGCGGCAATCTGCTCTAAATTAGCACCGGCGGCCAGCGCGCAGGCAGAAGCTGCCAGCGCATTTTCAACAGCGTGGGTGCCAGGAATAGACAGCTCTACAGGCTGCTCCAAAGCGGGTTGTTCTGACATCAGATTGACTCTGAGAGTAAAGCTGCAACAGCCATTAGCCATAACTTCTATATCAGCGGCGCTAATATCAGCTGGGGCACCAGAGGCAGAAAATGTCAGGCAGGGTTTATCATTGATCAAGGCTCGCCACTGGTCACACCAGGGCTGGTCAAGATTGAGAATAGCTATACCAGCGGGCGTTAACCCAGTGTAAATTTCGCCTTTGGCAGCAGCAACAGCCTCAACGCTGCCAAAGCCCTCAATATGAGAGGACTGCACATTGTTAATCAGTGCAATATCTGGCTTAGCAATCGAACACAGATAACCAATCTCGCCTCGAGCGCTGGCGCCCATCTCAATCACCGCAAATTCGGTGTCGCCATCCATAGATAACAGCGTCAGGGGCACACCTATATGGTTGTTGAGATTGCCCGCAGTGGCATGTACCGAACCACAGTGACGAAGAATGGAGGCGGTCAATTCCTTCACCGAGGTTTTTCCAGTGCTGCCAGTAATGGCAATAACCGGCCCCTCAAAAGTCTCCCGACGCAGCTCGGCAATTTGCCCCAACGCCACCGTAGTATCTTTAACCACCCACTGAGGCAGTGGCAGAGACTTGTCCGCCTCAGAGACCACCAGCCCACTGGCCACAGCAGCAGCCTGTGGCAAAAACTTGTGGGCATCAAAACGCTCGCCAACCAATGCCACAAAAAGATCGCCCTCATTAATAGTGCGACTATTAATGGATACCGCATCAAAGTGACAGTCCGGATTTAGCAAGGTACCCCCAAATCGCTGGGCAGCAACAGTAAGGCGCTGCTGAGGCATCATTGATCACCCCCGCCATGCGCTGTGGCTTGCAGCTCTCGCAGTGCCAGCCTTGCCTCAGCCTGATCACTAAAGGGCAGACGCTGTGCACCCAATATCTGGTAATCTTCGTGGCCTTTGCCTGCAATCAGTACCACGTCATTTTTATCCGCCGTAAAAATAGCCTGACGAATAGCCGCGCGCCGATCTGAGTCGACGATTACCTCGCGGCCGGTTCCCTGAAGAATATGGTCAATAATTTGTTGTGGCGATTCGGTGCGCGGGTTATCACTGGTAACCACCACTTTATCGGCACAGCGCCTGGCTATCTCACCCATCTCAGGGCGCTTGCCTGTATCGCGATCGCCGCCGCAGCCAAAGACAGCCCAGAGATTACCCTGACAGTGCACGCGCAGCGCCTGCAATGCTTTTTCGAGAGCATCCGGGGTATGGGCATAATCGACCACAACAGCAGGCTGGGCACTGGCATCCACCAGCTCCATGCGACCGGGAACGGCGCGCAGCGAAGGTATTAGTCGCAGAATATCTGTAAGGGCAAAACCCTGAGCACCAGCCGCACCAATCACAGCCAATAAATTCGCCAGATTAAACTTGCCCAGCAGCGGAGAACTAATTTCTCCCTGGCCCCAGGGTGTTACTACCGAGGCTCTAAGCCCTTCAGGCGATAAACCAATGGTAGAGCAATAAATATCCGCATCGTTATTTTGCAAACTGAAACTATAAGCCTGAATACTCTGATCCAGGTTGGCCAGAATAACCCTACCTACAGAATCATCACAATTAATCACCGCATGCTGCAGACCCTGCATAGCGAACAGCCTGGATTTGGCAGCTGCATAGGCATTGATATCGCCATGGTAGTCCAGATGATCGCGGCTCAGATTGGTAAACACTGCAGTGTTAACCTTTAGTCCGGCAACGCGGCGCTGCACCAGGCTATGCGAGGATACCTCCAGCGCAATATTTTTTGCGCCCTTACTCACCAGTTCGGCAAGTATGCGCTGCATGGCCACTGCGTCTGGCGTGGTCAGACCTGTATCTGTAATCAGGCCAGGCTCTTTACTATCAGGCTGGCGGGCGCTGTCGTGGGGCGCTTTATAATCCGCATTGCAAACCATGCCATAGCCCAGTGTGCCTATAAATGCCGAGGTACCAGCTCGCTCAGAGGCCAAACTCTCCATTAGCTCGGCAAACAATCTGGAACAGGTGGTCTTACCATTGGTGCCAGTAATAGCAGTCAGGCATATTTTGGCTGAGGGGTCAGCGTAAAAAACGCCGGCAATATCCGACACATATTCGCTGAGGTTTTCGACTCCAATCACAGGCACAGAGGTATTTACGCCATCGATCAACCCGTCAACCAGCGAGCCAACCAGCTGATCTTTCTCGACCAGCACTGCCACCGCGCCACGCTCAATAGCTTGGGGAATAAAGGCAAAACCATCAACTGCGGTGCCTTTGATAGCAATAAACAGATCACCGGGCTGAACCTGGCGGCTATCCAGAGCTATGCCCTCAATAGACACATCCGGGCAGTTATCAGACATGCCAAAATCAGCAATAAGCTGAGTCAAAGTCATTGTCCACTTTTGCGACAGGCTCATCATGAGTCCCCTCGCTTTTTCTGCAGTTTACGCAAACTGGCAATAGTACGATTTACATCCAGCTGATCTGGAGTCACCTGCAGCAGGCGCAATGCATTACCAGTCACCTCAGAAAATACCGGCGCTGCCACCAGACCACCAAAGTAATCGCCATCGCGAGGCTCGTCGATCACCACAATGGTGACCAACCTTGGATTATCGACGGGCGATAAGCCGGCAAAAACAGACATGTATCGATCTTCATCGTAACCGCCGCCAGCCTTAACCTTGTGCAAGGTACCAGTCTTGCCGCCGACAGAATAACCATCAATCATGGCGCGCTTGCCCGTGCCTGAAGCGCCAGCCGCTGCCTGCAACATCTGCCTGACATCCTGGGTGATGCCTGCATCCACCACACGAATACTTTCCGGCGGCTCGTCCAGCGCTACCAGCGAAATCTCTCGGCGCAAACCATCGTTTGCCAATACTGAGTAGGCCCGAGCCATCTGCAGAGAGGAGGCACTTAAGCCATAACCAAAGGCAAAGGTCGCCTGAGTCACAGGGTCCCAGGTTCTATGACCGGGCAGCTCACCGACAATCTCACCAGGGAATCCGCTGCCAATAGGCTCGCCAAAGCCAACACGCTCAAACAGTCCCCGGGTTTCATCTGGATCCAGAGCCAGAGCAACCTTGGTGGTACCCACCTGACTGGACTTGGTTAAGATTCCCGCCAAATCAAGCACACCATAATTCTTGGGATCAACAAAGGTCTTATAGGTCACCCTGAGATAACCAGGGCTGGTATCAACTTTGGTGTTTGAGACAAACTTGCCGCTCTCCAGAGCCGCCAACAGAGTGAAGGGCTTGACCGTTGAGCCGGGCTCCATTTGATCGGTAATAGCGCGATTTCTGGTAGCGTTCGACTTAAGATTGGATAGATCATTGGGATTAAAGGAAGGCTGATTAGCCATAGCCAGTACCTCGCCCGTCTCAATATCCAACACCACCACAGAACCAGACTTGGCCTGATGTTTTGCTACCGAAGCCTTAAGGGCGCGGTATGCTGCGTACTGGACACGCAGATCAATACTCAGCCGCAAAGCCTCGCCAGGACTGGCAGACTTAACCAGCGAAATATCCTTGATAATGCGACCTGCGCGATCCTTCATCACCTTTTTAGAACCGGGCTCACCTGTTAGCCAGCTGTCGTAGGCCAACTCCATGCCCTCGCGACCCTGATCCTTGATATCGGTAATACCCACTAACTGAGCAGTAACCTCACCTGCAGGATAGAAACGCTTGTACTCCTGCTGACCACTGACGCCCGGTATACGCAGGCTCAGAATCTTTTCTGCGTCCGCTGGCGATATCTGCCTGGCCAGACGCATAAAGGACTTATTGCGATAATGCTTTAGTCGGGCCTTAAGGGCCGCCACAGACATATCCATAGCCGCGGCCAGACGCGCTAAATCAGCTTCAGTGGCTGCAGTCTGCATATATTTGGGATTGGCAATCAGAGTAATAACCGGGGTACTTACCGCCAGAGGTTCTCCGTTGCGATCGGTAATCAGCCCGCGATGGGCCGGAATAACTTCTTCGCGAATAGCGCGAACATCACCCTGGGTCTGCAAAAAGCCCACGCCCCGCTCTTCGCTGGGCATAACCTGAAGCTGGGCAATTTTGCCCGTAACCAAAATCGGCAGGGAGGCCAACCCGAGCATTACCAGATAGTAACGCCAGCGCGGTATAACCTTCTTTACCGATTTCTTGGCCACTTTTTTCCCTTAACTTTGTATTTCATTGCGAGCTAATCCAGCTCTAATAAACGCCCCAACCCAGTACTGGCTAGTTGCGCTTTACCATCAAAATTTCTTCTGGTTCCGGGCTGCGCATATCCAGCTTTTGCGCCGCCATATTCTCTACTCTCTGCAGTGAGCCCCAGGCACTCTGCTCGAGCAAATACCGGCCGTAATCCGCATTCATCTGGTTGGCCTCGCGCTCCAGAGCCCCTAACTGGGCGTACTGTTGCCGGCTAAGATGGCTCACCAAAGCTACTGCTACAGCACTCACAACCACCAATACCCAGATCACAGCTATCGGTAGCGGGCTAACCCTAAACTGCACTTCAAGCCACTCGCTCAGCGACACGCATTACTGCGCTGCGCGATCGCACATTGCCATCAACCTCAGAGACCGCAGGCTTGATAGCTTTGCCTACCTTTACTAGGCGAACCCCGCGATCCACATCACGAACAGGTAGATTTTTTGGCAGCTTGACCCCCTGCTCCTGATCGCGAATAAACCGTTTTACCCGCCGATCTTCCAATGAGTGAAAACTGATAATCACCAGCCGACCACCCACCTTTAATGTATCTATTACCTGCGCCAGCAAATCTTCCAGATCGTCCAGCTCACGATTAATAAATATGCGTATACCCTGAAATGCCTTGGTAGCGGGATGACGGCCCCGCTCCCAGGCCGGGTGCGCTGCAGCCAGTAATCCCGCCAACTGCACAGTGCCGGTAATAGGCTTTACAGCCCTCTCGCGAATCACAGCGCCAGCCATTCTTCGGGCAAAGCGCTCCTCGCCATACTCTTTTATCACCCGCGCTATTTCCTGCTCATCCGCACTGGCAATCCATTCAGCTGCCGACAGGCCGCGGCTGGTATCCATGCGCATATCCAATGGGCCATCACGCATAAAACTAAAACCGCGATCCGCCTGATCCAGCTGCGGAGAGGAAACGCCCAGATCAAGTAAAACACCAGACAGCTCACCGGCCTTGCCCATTTTTGTCGCCACATGCTGCAACTCAGCAAAGCTGCCATGAAAAAACTGCAGCCGATCATCCTCGGCAAAACGCTCTTCGCCCGAGGCAATAGCCTGGGGGTCTTTATCTATAGCCAGCACAGCACCCTGATCTGACAGGCGACCCAGCAGCTCCGCTGTATGCCCGCCGCGGCCAAAGGTGCCATCGACATAAAAACCATCTGCATCTGTAACCAGAGCATCCACTGCCTCATGCAATAGCACCGTGGTATGTTCAACCTGCTCTGCGTTCTCGCTAACCGCTGTCATAGCTCGCCCCTTACCAGGAAAGATTTTTCAGCGCATCGGACATGTTTTCTTTATCGATCAACATGCTGCGATAATTTTCTTGGGACTTGTCGCGCTCGGCGTTCCAGTTCTCTTCCGACCAGATCTCCAGCCGCTGAGTTCGCCCCACCAGCACAAGCTTCTTTTCAAGTTCGGCATAGCCGCGCAGCTCTGGCGGAATAAGGATTCGACCACTGCCATCAACCTGCAGATCTTTAGCCTGACCCACAACAAAACGGCTCAGCATCTCGCCCAGCTCATCCATGGCAGGCAAGGCAGCAACTTTTTCTTCAAATTTTTTCCACTCGGGAAGCGGCGACAGGGTTAAACAGGTAGACTTCATATCTATGGTGATAACCAGGTCGTTGGAGCAGATATCTTCGAGCAGGGCACGGTAGCGGGTCGGAATTGCCATCCGTCCCTTAGTATCCATATTGATTGGATCACTACCTCTAAACACTTTTACCCCTTTTGCTCCACATCAAGTCCCGATTTCGCCACTTTTTGCCACTTTTACCCATCTGTGCAGGTTATGGGTAGCGCAGGTCAATGTCAAGGCCAAGGGATTACTAAAAAAGTGAGTAAAATCAGTAAGTTCCGGTATTTTCCCCAGTTTGTGCTGGAGCGCTCAAAATGCGCAAAATATTTACCAATATAAAACATGACAGTAAGGCTACAAGTTAATGTAACTTCTAGCTTTGCGGGATTTTAAGAACGTTTATTTTTATTTTATTTATTTTTTAGATCAGAAAAGAATATAAGTAGGGGTAATTAGGGGTAACAAAAAGGGCCAGCGAGAGACCGCTGGCCCTTTTTGAATTTTAATAGGTGAGTTGACCGATAAGCCGGGTTCTGTCGTGGACAGTCATTCATCTGGGACAAACGTCGCCGCTTGCCTCAAGCAACCTACCCGTCCCCAACGCGGGTCGCGCCATATGGGAACCTATTTGGTCTTGCTCCGAGTGGGGTTTACCATGCCACTGCTGTTACCAGCAGCGCGGTGCGCTCTTACCGCACCCTTTCACCCTTACCTGTGTTCGCGAACGAACCATCGGCGGTCTACTCTCTGCTGCACTGGCCGTGGGCTTTCGCCCCCCAGGCGTTACCTGGCACTCTACCCTGTGGAGCCCGGACTTTCCTCTGTAATGCACCCTTTTAAACGCAAGCGAATAAGCGAGAAATCAACACAGCGACTGTCTAGTCAACTCATCAGGGAGGGTAACACAGTGGCAATTTAAATTAGCGCCTTTTTATGCATGGGAATCTTTGTTTTGGGGGTGATGCAGGCCGAATATCCAGTTACCCGACACACCGTAAATACATCCATGTAGGCTCAACGCCAGCATCCCTGCTGGCGATGGTCACGTAACTGAATAATCAGCCTACAGCTGCAAGAATGCAGAGAAACTGAATATTTTTGAAAGGCGCAATAGCTAGAGGCAACCACCTGACCGAGTTCGCCAGATAGATTTATGACTACCCAAACACTTCAGAAACCCCGAAGTACATCAAAAGGAAAACGAATTACGCTCGATGTTGAGGCTTGCCTGCATAAGGGGCCTTTCAAGACCGTGGCCAGCAGGGATGCTGGCCCCGAGACTACATGGATGTATTCACGTCGTGTCTTGAAAGGCCCCTTATGCAGGCAAGCCCTCTCTCAAACCTAAACTCAATTACAAACAGATTCTTCGCTAAACTTAGCATGCCCCGCGCAGCGTTTTGGATACCGGATGACAACAAGGCAGGAAAGGGATTATTTTTTTTCAGACAACAGAGGGTGACCCGCTGGCAACTGCCGAGAAATCCACAGCGCCAATTTATGCCGCATATTAGGGTCACTAACCTGATCTTTGGCCAGTGGCTGAATCAACTTATCCTCCACCAGCACCCGATATACAAACTCAACCTTAAGCTTCACCGAATCCTGCGCCTCAACCTCACCATAGGCACGCTTTTTGGCATATACAGCACCCACCTGAAGAGCCTTCTTAACCAACTCATCCTCATTGGCAATCTTATTCATCAGTCAGGTCCTCAGCAGTCAAGTTTTAATCAATAAAAGTACGGGCATTGCGGAAAATACGCATCCAGCCACTGTCTTCACCCCAGTCATCAGGGTGCCAGGAATTCTGCACAGTCCTGAAAACGCGCTCCGGGTGAGGCATCATCAAAGTAGCACGACCATCGGCACTGGTCACACCAGTAATACCATCGGGAGAACCATTGGGATTAGCCGGATATCGGGAAGCCACCGACAGATCATTCTCTAAAAAGCGCATAGCAATCTGGTCAGACTGCTGCAACTGAGCCAGAGCCTCATCACTGACAAACTCCGCCCGCCCCTCACCATGAGAAACCGCAATAGGCATATGGGTGCCCGCCATATCCCTAAGGAAAATAGAAGGTGATTCATCAATTCTAACCAGAGAGAAACGCGCCTCAAACTGCTCAGACAGATTGCGCACAAAACGCGGCCACAGCTCAGCGCCAGGAATAAGCGGCTTGAGATTACTCAGCATCTGACAGCCATTGCAGACCCCCAAACTAAAGGTCTCAGAGCGATGAAAGAAAGACTGGAACTGATCGCGAATCTGCTCATTAAACAGCACAGTCTTGGCCCAGCCCTCACCAGCACCCAACACATCACCGTAAGAGAAACCACCACAGGCAACCATGCCCGTCATATCAGCCAGCGAGCGGCGCCCAGCCAGCAGATCGCTCATATGCACATCCACCGCCGTAAACCCGGCGCGATCAAAAGCAGCCGCCATCTCCAAATGGCTATTGACCCCCTGCTCGCGAACAATAGCCACCATGGGCTTTACACCAGACTTAATATAGGGCGCACTGATATCCTCAGCAGGATCAAAAGTCAGCTCAACCGAAAGACCATCATCCCCATAGGATATACGATCAAATTCCTCAGCCACGCACTCCGCATTATCGCGCAGAGAGGCCACCTGGTAAGAAGTCTCAGCCCAAGAGCGCTGCAGATTAGTGCGGCTCTGAGTAAACAGCACCTGGCGATCACGCTTAATCTCCACGGCATCCCGCTCATTCAACTGTCCAACCCTGTGGCCATCAACCCCGGCACCGGCAAACTGCTCGACAATGCTGTCCGCCTGCTCAGCCCGCACCTGAATAACGGCACCCAGCTCTTCATTGAACAGCGCAGCCATCCAGTTTTCATCCAGAGCATCCAGGCAAACATTGATCCCCACATGGCCAGCAAAACTCATCTCCACCAGAGTGGCTAACAGGCCGCCATCAGAGCGATCGTGGTAAGCGAGAATATCGCCCTGCTCGAGCAGAGCCTGCATGGTATTAAAGAAGCCCACCAGAATATCGGGGTTATCAATATCCGGCGCAGTATCGCCAAATTGCGAGAACACCTGAGCCAGAATAGAACCACCCATGCGGTTAGCACCAGCACCCAAATCAAGCAGCAATAGCTCAGTATCACCCTGATCAGTGCGCAGCTGAGGCGTAACCGTTTTACGCACATCCAGCACCGGCGCAAAGGCGGTAATAATTAACGACATGGGTGCGGTAACAGACTTATCTTCGCCCTTATCCTGCCAGGCCGTGCGCATAGACATGCTGTCTTTGCCCACAGGAATAGTAATGCCCAGCTTGGGGCACAGATCCATACCTACAGCCTCAACCGTGCGATAGAGTTTTTCATCTTCGCCCGGTGACCCAGCGGCACACATCCAGTTGGCCGACAGTTTAATATCAACCATAGAGCCAATACGCACGGCACTAATATTAGTAATCGCCTCACCAATAGCCATGCGCCCAGAGGCCGGGCCATCAATCAGAGCGAGCGGGGTGCGTTCGCCCATAGCCATGGCTTCGCCGGCATTACTGTCATAGGTTACAGTGGTAACAGCGCAGTCAGCCACCGGAATCTGCCAGGGGCCAACCATCTGGTCCCGCGCCACCATGCCGCTGACCGATCTATCGCCAATAGTAATTAAAAAACCTTTGCTGGCCACCGCCGGATGGCGCAGGGTACGGAATACCGAGTCATTAATATCCAAACTATCGGCTGCAAAATCGCCACCCGCAGTATCCAGCTTGGTTGCCGTGCGATGCATCTTTGGCGCCTTGCCAAAAAGCACCGACATAGGCAGATCGACCGGATTATTATCGAAGTGGTCATCGCTGACCCTAATATATTTTTCTTCCGTGGCTTCGCCCACCAGCGCATAGGGGCAGCGCTCACGCTCACAGATAGCCTTAAAGCGCTCGACATCAACCGGATTGATAGCCAGCACATAGCGCTCTTGCGCCTCATTGCACCAGATTTCTACCGGAGACATGCCGGGCTCATCATTGGGGACAGCACGCAGGTCAAAACGCCCGCCAGTGCCGCCATCCTTTACCAGTTCCGGCAAAGCATTGGACAGACCACCGGCACCCACATCGTGAATAAAGGCAATGGGGTTGGTATCGCCCAGCTGCCAGCACTGGTCGATCACTTCCTGACAGCGGCGTTCAATCTCAGGGTTCTGCCGCTGCACCGAGGCAAAGTCCAGGTCCGCAGAGCTACTGCCGGTGGTCATGGATGAAGCCGCACCACCACCCAGACCAATCAACATAGCCGGACCCCCCAGCACCACCAGCTTGGCGCCCGGTTTAAACTCAGGTTTGTCCACATGATCTTCGCGGATATTGCCATAGCCGCCAGCGATCATAATTGGCTTGTGATAGCCGCGACGCTCACCGGCAAAATCTGCTTCAAAGGTTCTAAAGTAGCCACAGATATTGGGGCGACCAAATTCATTATTGAAGGCAGCGCCACCTATAGGACCCTCGGTCATAATATCCAGGGCGGACACAATGCGGTCTGGCTTGCCATAATCCTGTTCCCAGGGCTGCACATAGTCGGGTATTTGCAAATTGGATACCGTAAAGCCAACCAGACCCACCTTGGGCTTGGAGCCGCGACCCACAGCACCCTCATCGCGAATCTCACCACCGGAGCCCGTACCTGCACCAGAGTATGGCGAGATAGCTGTAGGGTGATTATGAGTCTCCACCTTCATCAACAGATGCACCGGCTCCTGACTGTAGCCATAGACTTTGCTGACAGGGTCAGGATAAAAGCGCCCGCCCTCGGAGCCTGCCACTACAGCAGCATTGTCCGAATAGGCGGAAAGCACATTTTCGCCACCCAGATTATTGGTATTGCGGATCATGCCAAACAGCGAGTTAGGCTGGTCAACACCATCAATGGTCCAACTGGCATTAAAAATTTTGTGGCGACAGTGCTCAGAGTTAGCCTGGGCAAACATCATTAACTCGGTATCTGAGGGGTTGCGCTGCAGCTCCTCGAAGCTGGCCACCAAATAGTCGATTTCGTCTTCTGCCAGAGCCAGACCCAGCTCCACATTGGCCAGTTTGAGCGCGCCCACACCCCCAGCCAGAATATCTACCTCTGTTAGAGGCTGTGGCTGATGATGGGTAAACAGCGCCTCGGCCTGCTGTAAATCGGTCATCACTGTCTCAACCATACGGTCGCTGACCAGCTCGCCCAGAGCCGTTAGCTGCGCTTTGGTTAAGCTGTTGCTGGCGGCAATATAATAGGCTGTACCCCTTTCAACTCGCAGGATGCTGTTGAGACCGCAGTTATGAACTATATCCGTTGCCTTACTGGACCAGGGCGAAATTGTGCCGGGGCGCGGCACCACCAATAACAGGCTACCTTGGTTGTTCTGTTGCTCCTCAAGAGGCCCATAGGTCATCAGCGCCTTCAGGGTTGCGCTGTCAGACTCTGACAATGGCTGGCCAGCTTCGGCAAAGTGCACATATTCTGCAGTTACCGAGGTGACAGAGGGAACAGCTTGTTGCAGATTGGCGAGTAATTTTCGGCGTCGAAAGGCGGAAAGAGAAGGTGCACCGCTGAGAATTATCATCAAGGCTGGTCTCAAGATCATGGTTAGGGAAAGGCGGGTATTCTAGCGGAAAAATTCAGTCTTAGGCAGATAGAATTTACCAAACCATGTACAATTAATTGATATTTAGCAGTAGACATATAAAGCCAAGCTTGTAGCCATTGAGGTATCTCGAAAAATAATGCGAGAACTCTCCAACAGAGGACGAAAATTGCGCAACAGGATTATTTTAGTCCTCTTTATGCTGCCTTTTATCTCGTTAATGTCTGCCAGCGCCCACCTCAGCGACCTTGCCAAAGTCAAAGCCAAAGGTCAGCTGGTAATGCTGACATTGCCCGGCCCCACCACCTATTTTGAAGATGGCCATGGCAAAAATGGCTTCGATTATCTGCTGGCAAAGTCATTTGCAGACAGCCTGGGTGTTGAGCTGGTGGTCAAAACCAAATCTACTCTGCGCAGACTTTTATACTCTGTGGGTGGCCCCCAGGGAGACTTTGCCGCTGCCAATCTCGTGGTTACCGCGGAGCGCAATCAGTCATTGGTGTTTGGCACAGCCTATATGGAAGTTACTCAGCAGCTTATTTACCACCGCGGCAGCAGGCGCCCCAGCTCATTGGAAAACCTCGACGCTGAACTGGTAGTTATCGCTGATTCCTCTCACAGCGAGCACTTGCAGAGCTTAAAAATTGATCAGCCGACTCTGAGTTGGCGTGAGCAAGATAATGCCGAAATGAGCGATCTCATCCGCAAAGTCCATGAGGGTGAAATTAGCTACAGTGTTGTGGATTCGATTGCCTATCTTGTTAATCGGCATATTTATCCAAAGGCGCGCAAAGCCATGGATATCTCTGAACCTCAGCCAATGGCCTGGGCCTTTCCTACCCATCATGATGGCACCCTGCTCAGTGCTGCCAATGAATTCTTACGGCAATATATTGAGTCTGGCCAACTCGAGTCACTGACTAGCCAACTGCTGGCACAGACCGAGAATTTTTCTGTCTCAAACTCCCAACGTCTGGGCAAACTGGTGGCCCAGCGCCTGCCAAAGTACGAACCATTATTCCGTGAGGCTGCCGCTGAATACAATATGGATTGGCAGCTACTTGCCGCTGTGGCCTATCAGGAGTCGCACTGGAACCCCAGAGCCAAATCGCCCACCGGCGTGCGCGGGTTGATGATGTTGACCATGAATACAGCTAGAGAAATGAAAGTGACAAATCGCCTTGATGCCGCCCAAAGCATAAAAGGTGGAGCCGCCTATTTTATTAAGCTGAAGACGCGCTTACCCAGTCGAATTAAAGACCCAGACCGCACTCTGTTTGCGCTGGCCGCCTACAATGTGGGCTTTGGCCATTTGGAAGATGCACGCATTCTAACCGAGCGCAGTGGCAAGAACCCAGACAGCTGGGCCGATGTGCGCGAGCACCTGCCCCTGCTCAGTAAAATGGAATATTACTCCACTCTCAAACACGGTTATGCAAGGGGCAACGAACCTGTGCTCTATGTGGATAATATTCAGTACTACAAAACCTACCTGCAGCTGCACTCTCTGTCTCAACAAGACTTCATGCCACAACCTGAAGATCAGCCCGAACCCCAGGACTGGGAGATCAATGGCCTGCCTTCACTCTAGTGTCCTATTTATCGCGCTTGCGGCGGAAAAACTCGCTAATAAGGTGCCCACAGTCCTCTTCAAGAACACCGCCCTGCCAGTCGATTGAATGATTAAAATGGCTATGATCCAGCAGTTGCAGCTGGCTGGTCAATGCTCCTGCTCTGGGCTCTTTAGCACCAAAAATAATTCGCTTAACCCGAGCGTGAATCATGGCACCCAGGCACATGGTGCAGGGCTCGATGGTCACATAGAGGTCGCAGCCAGTCAGTCTATAGTTATCCAGATTGGCAGCGGCATTGCGCAGCGCAACAATTTCCGCATGAGCCGTGGGGTCACAGCTGGAGATCGGCTTATTATAGCCCTCACCCACCACCTCGCCGTTTTTCACCAGCAGCGCACCCACAGGTACTTCGCCCGCCGCGCCGGCCTGAACTGCAAGCTCTAGTGCCCTGGTCATGTAAAGCTCATCGGTCATCAATAGTTTATTACTCACTCTCTACTCTGCCTGCTGAAATAGCGTAAAATCTGCCAGCTAACTTTTATGCAAAGCCAACAGCCTATGCCAGCCATTATTGCCTCCCGGGCCCTTGATATTCAACCAAGCTGGAAAAGCGAGTTAAGCCAATGCATCAGTTCAGTCAGCGAATTGCTCCACTGCTTGCAGCTAAATCCCGAACAGCTGTCTGTCAGCCAGCGGGCTACTGAAGATTTTCCATTGAAAGTGCCACGCCCCTTTATTGAGCGAATGGAGGTCGGTAATCCCAATGATCCATTGTTGAGACAGGTTCTGCCTGTTACCCAAGAAACAGAGCCCGCGGTTGGTTACAGCCCTGATCCGCTCGACGAGATTCAGCACAACCCTATCCCTGGCGTTGTCCACAAATATGATAATCGACTGCTATTAATTGTTAGTCCCAACTGCGCAATCAACTGTCGCTACTGCTTCCGCCGGCACTTCCCCCACCAGGAAAATCGACAGAGCAAACAACAGTGGCAACAGGCCCTTACTTATATAAGGGTGCATCAGGAGATTAATGAGGTGATCTTTAGTGGCGGCGACCCCCTGGCAGCCAATGACAATTTTCTCGGCTGGCTGACCGAGCAGATCGCCAATATTCCTCATATTAAGCGTCTGCGTATTCATACCCGCCTGCCTGTGGTAATTCCCTCACGCATAGATGATGCGTTTTTAGGCTGGGCAACTGGTACCAGACTGCTGCCCATTGTGGTGCTGCATATTAATCATGCCAATGAAATTGATACTGCGGTGCAGCAAATGGTTCAGCGTTTATTGGGCGAGGGCATGCTGGTGCTAAACCAAACCGTACTGCTGAAAAGTATAAATGATAGGTCGGCAATATTGGCAGAGCTGAGCGAAGCGCTCTACGATACAGGTGTAATACCTTATTACCTGCACCTGCTAGACCCGGTTGCCGGTGCCAGCCACTTTGATATAGCAGGCCAACAGGCAACGCAAATCTATGGGCAGCTTCAAAAGCAATTGCCAGGCTTTCTAGTGCCAAAACTTGTCAGGGAAATTCCCGGTGAAAAATCTAAGACTTTAATGGCGCAGAACTCCAATCAGTCTGATATTTCTGGCTAATTATTACGACATCAAATTGCTTAAAAACGACTATCGAAAAGGATTTTTAATTGGAGTAAACTGTCAGTTGAGGGAGTTCGTAATAACTTCGTCACACCAAGGAAGCATTGGAACTAGAGACTATTTAACTTGATAAATAAAAAAATCAAGCCAAGGTCCAATGCCGATTGATAAAACTATACCCATATACAATATCTCGGGGGAGATTTATGAAAGCTAATACCTTTTGGAAAATGAACACCATTGCAGCGGCAGTGATTGCAGGTACAACTATGTTGCCAGCAGTATCTGTTTCTGCACAAGAAATGGTTGAGGAAATTGTTACTACTGGTAGCCGTATTAAAGCGCGCTCTACCACAGAGACGCCAGCACCTATCGATGTCATTGGCGCTGATGAGCTAGCTAATCAGGGTGACACTGATATCAGCAACCTGCTGCGCAACTCAGTTCCTTCTTACAGCGTAAACGATCAGCCTATCAGTGACGCAGCGACTCTTGTTCGCCCAGCTAACCTGCGTGGCATGGCTCCTGACCACACCCTGCTGCTAGTTAACGGCAAGCGTCGTCATCGCGCTGCAGTTATTACCTGGTTGGGTAACGGTATTTCAAATGGTTCTCAGGGACCAGATGCTGCTGCTATCCCAGCTATGGCTCTGAAAAATGTTGAAGTTCTGCGCGATGGTGCAGCGGCTCAGTACGGTTCAGATGCAATTGCTGGCGTAATTAACTTTAACCTGAAAGATGCCAGCGAAGGTTCAAGCATTTCTATGCGTGCTGGTGAGTACAGCGAAGGCGACGGCCAGGCTCTTACTTTTGCCGCTAACACAGGCATGGAGTTAGGTAGCAATGGCTTTGTAAACCTGACCTTTGAATATGGCAGCATGGATCCTACTAGCCGATCAGAGCAGCGTGATGATGCTCAGGGCTTGATCGACGCCGGCGTTCAGGGTGTTCCTGCTCCCGCTATGATCTGGGGCCGTCCGATTGTTGATGACGATATGAAAATCTTCGTTAACTTCGGCGCTGACCTGGGTGGCGGTACTGAGATGTATGGTTACACTAACTACAACTCCAAAAATGTAGATGGTGGCTTCTTCTTCCGTAACCCAACTAACCGTCCTGGCGTTTTTGCTGATGGCGATGGCAATCTGTTGGTTGCTGACACTACCGGCGATATGTCAGGTAACTGTGATCAGTACGCAGTTGAGTACAGTGCCTCTGTTGTTGCCGGACTTGCGGCTGATAACAACTGCTTTAACTTCAACGAGACTATCCCTGGCGGATTTACTCCTCGTTTTGGTGGCAAGATCACTGATCAGACGTTCTTGATGGGTTTGAAAGGTGAAACTGATGGTGGTTTAGGTTGGGACGTAAGCACTTACTACGGTAAGAGCAAAGCTGACTTCCACATTAACAACACAGTTAATGCCAGCCTACTGGATATGACTCCACGTGACTTTGATCCAGGTTACTACCAGCAGGTTGATATGAACATGAATGCTGACTTTACCTATTCGTCTAGCGAAACTTTGAACTGGGCATTTGGTGCTGAGTACCGTACTGAAGAGTTCACTGTGGGTGCTGGACAGGAAGAGTCGTTCATTGACGGTGGTTACGGTAGTCAAGGCTTCAGCACATCTTCAAACGGTTTCCCAGGGTTCCCTGCGGCAACAGCTGGCGTATTTGATCGTTCTAACTACGCCGTGTACGTTGAATCTGAACTGGATGCGTCTGATGACCTGCTGATCCAAGCGGCTATGCGTTTTGAAGACTTCGAAGACTTTGGTACAACCACCAACTACAAGATTGGTGCCAACTACCAAATGACTGATGATATGGGTGTTCGTGCAACTTACAGCACTGGCTTTAAGGCGCCGACTCCAGGTCAGTCAAACACTTCAAACACTTCGACTGAGCTGTCTGCTGGTGTGCTGGTTAACAACGGTACAATCCCTGCGACCAGTGCTGTAGCACTGCGTAACGGCGGTGCCGCACTGCAGCCAGAAGATGCAACCAACTGGACATTCGGTGTGTTCGCTACTGTTGGTGAGTTTGACATCACTGTTGACTACTTCGATATCGACGTAGAAGATCGTTTAAACCTGTCTTCTGAAGTTGAGCTGACTGATGCTGACGTTGCTGACCTGATCGCTGAAGGTGTTCCTGGCGCTGGTGACCTGAGACGCTTCCGTTTCTTCACCAATGACTTTGACACAAACACCAGCGGTTTAGATGTTGTGATTTCAACAACTACTGAAAGCTCTATGGGTACCACCATGTGGAACCTGGCTTACAACAGCACTAAAACTGAAGTCACTGACTACAACGCCGCGACAATCGATGCGCAGCGTATCAAGCAGATCGAAGATACCACGCCAGAGACTCGCTGGAACCTGTCTGCTAACCATATGATGGATGCTTGGAGAGTGTTGGCTCGTGTAAGCTTCTACGATGAGTGGTTTGACCAGTTTGAATGTGATGTATTCTCATCTGGCTGTAGTGCGGAAGTTACTGCTAACCCAGGTGCTTACACCTTTGACTCTGAGTTTGTTGTTGACCTTGAAGTCGAGTATGACTTCAGTGAAAACTCAAGCCTACTGATCGGTGCAAACAATGTGTTTGACAACAACGGTCAGAAAGCAGCAGACATGCATGGTCTGGGATTCAACACTGCCTCTGCTGCTGTAGGTAACACCTACAGCACATTCGCCCCAATGGGCTTTAGCGGTGCATTCTACTATGCAAACTACCGTTACAACTTCTAAGCGACTCCCATGAGTTAATTGGAAGAGGAGCAGTTCGACAGAGCTGCTCCACAAGAAACAGAAAAGGGGTGCCGATTGGCACCCCTTTTTTATGGCTCATCAAAAATAATCAAGCATCTCTAGGGCTGGAACTGAGGATCCGCAATACCTGCAATATCAGTTTCAAAGATAAATAGATTGCCTGCCTCTGGCTGAGCCGCGCGAGCCTCTGCATCCAAGCCCTGGTAGGCGCTGGTGATAAAAAGCCGGTTTAACTCTGGCCCACCAAAGGCCACACAGGTAGGCTGGCTCACTGGTAGAGATAGTACAAAATCAATCTCGCCTTCCGGGCTGTAACGTACCACCCGACTCGCAGCCCACTGGGCACTCCAGAGATAACCGTCAGCATCTACTGTTGCCCCGTCGGGAAAGCAGCCTTTTTCTGTACGCACCAGCAAACTCTGATTTGAGATAGCCCCAGTCGCAGTATCAAAATCATAGCGGTAGATGCGTCTTGAAGGTGTATCAGTGTGATACATGATAGTGCCATCCGGACTCCAGCAGAGGCCATTGGAAATTGACAGGCCCGCAATCTGGCTAGAGACCCGCAACTGATGATCGAGACAATAGAGAGCCCCGGCACCCTGCTCACCAACCTCCACCATGGAGCCTGCCCAAAATCGTCCCTGTCGATCAGCGCGGCCATCGTTAAGTCTGGTACCGGGATTGTCCGACTCTATTTTACTAAGCCATTGAATAGCCCCGCTTGCAGGATTGAAATAGGCAAAGCCACTGGCAAAGCCACAGATCAGCTGGTCGCTTTTAGCTACCAATGCAAAGGAGCCCAGACGCTCTGGTGTGGCCCATTGCTCGAGCTTTTTATCCTGAGGGCGATATCGATACAGGGCACTGCCTTGAATATCAGTCCACCAGACAGCGGCGCCAGCAGCATCCCAGATAACGCCTTCACCCAGTTCATTTTCTACCCTGAGGGTCTCTATTAATCGGGTTGCTACCATTATTTATCCCCTACCTTTATCTCGCCCGCGCTGCATTGATCGCATCCACCACTGCACGCGCCGACTGGCCGACCTGCTCTGAGCTATCCCCGGGTTTATACAGTTCGGAGCCAATGCCAAAACCATTTACGCCAGCCTGCAACCACTGGTCTGCAACCTCTGCTCCGACACCGCCCACTGCCAATAGCTGGCAGTCTTGTGGCAATACAGCCCGCAGCCCCCTAATGTGCTCGGGGCCATAGGTGGCGGCCGGAAAGCATTTTAGATAGCGAGCACCACAGTGGTAGGCGGCAAAGGCCTCAGTCGCCGTGGCCCAGCCAGGCATAGGCACCAGGCCCGCCTGCAGACTCAGCTTTATCACCTCGGGATTGGTATTGGGGCTAACGGCGATTTCACCTCCAGCTGCGGCCACTGCCACCACATCGGCCTCGGTCAATACAGTGCCTGCACCAATCACGCAGCGATCGCCCATGGCTTCCGCCAACTTTGTAATACTGGTGAATGGATCTGGCGAGTTTAGGGGCACCTCAATAATGCCAATGCCAGCCCTGTAAACTGCCTCGCCAATCGCCACTACTTCTTCTGGACGCACACCGCGCAAGATGGCAATAACTGGCATCTGTGAAAACCAGCTGTTTAATTTTTCTGTCATTGATCTCTGTTCCTATTAAGAGATTCGTAAACGGCCTGATAGCCTGAAAGTGCAATCTGGGTTTGGTCACAGATCTGTGACTCTATACCCAGAGAACCCAGCGCCAACTGATAGGCATTACTTAGCATCTGGTTACCAATAATCACCACCGGCACAGGTTTATCAGGCCGATTTAACAGGGACATTGAGCCGATAATATCAGAGGCCACCAGCAGGCCCGACAGATAGGATGCTGCATCCTCTGCTGCCAGGTCTCCTTCAATCTGGCGACTGCGGGTAGCAAAGAGTGCATTGAGCAGCTGGCCCGCCTTCAAGGTCTTAGCCAGCTCAACACCCTGCATAAAAAACTCATCCGAAAAATTTTCATCCATGGGCTGGGTAATCAGAATACTGTGCTTTTCCAGCACCGAGTACAGTTCCCCGGTAAACGCAGTGACAAAGGTTTCCACTTTATCGCCTTTTACGCGGACCCATTTATTGTGTGTGCCGGGCAGCACCAGTATCTGTTCAGTACTGTCACAACCAGCAGCTCTTATCCAACCCAGCAACTGCAGCTCTTCGCCGCGCATAATGTCCGGAGTCCCCAGTACAGTCTGAGTTTTTAGTCCAGATAAAATCCAAATATCCAGCCCGCGAATAGATAATTTTGTGGTGCCTTGGCTAATCTGTTGCGGACTGGCGGGGCAGTCTAAATAAGGCACATTATGCCAGCCGATATTGGAGCCAATGGCCCCGGACAAAATCACCGGCACTGGGCCATACTGATCCAGCCAACCTGATACCAGATCAAAAAATATCTCTTCAAAGTTATTATCTATTTTGATGCAACCAGGACCCTGTTGGCTGGCTAGTATCTCAAGCTGTTCGCACTGATGGTAAGAACAGAGATAGAGACGCAGATTGGTATTGCCCCAATCTCCAGCGATAAATATAGACTCGGTCATCAAATCAGGTCCTGCCACCGTCAATGGTAAAACTCTGACCGGTGATCATACGGCTATCGTCGGCCGCCAGGAACAGCGCCAGATTGGCCACTTCAGAGGGCTGCAGCCGCTCTTTTAAAGCTACCTGTTTCATCCAGTCAGCTTCCGCTTCCGGTGTCAGCCAGGTGTTTAGCTGGCGTTCGGTTACCACCCAACCGGGCAAAATAGCATTTACCCTTATTGCTGACTCACCATAATCTCGCGCCAGGGCCTTGGTCATACCAACAACTCCCGCCTTGGCGGTAACATAACCAGGCATATTGGATGGGCCAAGCAGCGCATTAATCGAGCTAAAGTTAATAATGGAGCCACCAGACTGCTGAGCCATCAACTCTGCCCCAGCCTGAGCGGCAAAAAATGCAGCATCCAGATTGATCGCCATACAGTCACGCCAGCTCTGAGCCGTCACTTCCCCAGGCGAGTGGCGATTATCATTGGCGGCATTATTGATCAGTGCCTGCAATGGACCAAGCTCCTCTACCGCAGCCTTAATCGCTGCCTGTAGGGCCTCAATATCAGTGACATCAATCTGCTGAAACCAGGGGCTGATGCCCGTCTGATTTTGCACACTGATACAGAGAGAATCCGCAGAATCTGCATCCAGATCAACAAAGGCCACCTTGGCGCCTTGAATCGAAAATGCCTCCACCATAGCAGCGCCGATACCAGTGGCACCCCCGGTGATAAATACACAGCGCCCCTCAAGACTTGGGTATTTTGTTGCTTCGCCCATGGGACGACCTCTTATTGTTGAAGACCGGCGTGTATTCCCCCACAGACTGCAATCACAGCCTGTCACCCCGCCTATTTATGTTTTAATATAACAGCAACCATAACGCGATTCTGAAGCAACAACAACGTCAGTCCAGAACGCGATAATAAAAACCAGCTGACAGGCTTTTACAGGGGTAACAGGTGATTATCAACGGGCTGCGGATAACCGCAATGATCAGTGTAATTCTTTTTAGCAGCATTGCCATCAGTGCCGAACAACTCTATACAAACCAGCCCCCGGTGACCCCAGAATTAGCTTTTTCGGGCGCCTATGATGTGGGTGTTACTACCATCACTGCGACTGATCCCAAGCGACTAAACACTGGCAATTTTATTACCAATATAGAGCGACCTCTGTTGCTGGAAGTCTGGTATCCAGCTAAGGTCTCTAAACAAGCGACACTGGCCACCTATAAAAATGTCACTCGTTTGCAGAAACCCTTTGAATTGCAAGGCGATGCCTATCGTGATGCTCCGGCACTAGAAACTGGCAGCTTCCCACTGGTGATTTTTTCTCATGGCTTTACCGGTTACCGCACCCAGATGTTCTATCTTGGGGAACATCTGGCTAGCCATGGCTATGTGGTTGTGGGTATAGATCATAGAGACTCAACCAATGCTGAAATCAAGACACCAGAAGATCGCCCCGCAGGCATGATCAGCACCCTGTACAACCGCGCCCGAGACCAGCAGTTTTTACTCGACTACTTTACCGAGCAAAAGTCTCCCGTCGAGAATATTGTAGATACAGATAAGGCCGCGATTATTGGTCATTCCATGGGCGGATTTGGCGCCTTAAATACAGTGGGTGGCTGCTTTGATTTTACCTATAAAATACTTAAAGACTTTGGTGTTCCAGCTCCAGTGGCTCTGGTTATGCCTCTGGCCCTCAACTCCTGTTATGCCGGTCGCAATGAAATAGATCCGCGCTGGAAAGCGGTACAGCTATTTGCCCCCTGGGGTGGTGAATACAATGTGCACAGCGCCGAAGCCATGAAAAATATCACTGTACCCACTCTTTACGTGGCCGGTGATCAGGACAATACCTCTGGTTTTTCTCAGGGCATCGAAAAGCTCTATAAGCAGACTGGCGGCGAGCACAATTATCTACTGCTATTTAAAAATGCCCGGCATAATATTGGCCCCCATCCGGCGCCAGCAGCCTCCTTTGCCACTGACTTTGAACTGGGTCACTACTTTGACCCAAGCTGGGATATAGAAACTATTAACCGGATACTGGAGCATATAAGTCTGGCATTTTTGGATTGCCATGTTAAGGGTGATAGTGCCAGATGCGACTATCTGCCTATGCGAGAAAATAGCCAGCAGTACCAAGGCACCCTGCACCAGCATCGAGACCCCTGGCCCGGCTTTAAACATCTCTGGGCCAGCGGCCTGGAGTTCTACCGCAAATAATTAAACAGAGTAACCCTATGTTTGGAGTCTGTTATTACCCAGAGCACTGGCCCCAGTCCCAATGGGACGAAGACGCAACCATGATGGCCGAGCTGGGTTTAACCTATGTGCGTATTGGCGAATTTGCCTGGTCGAGACTGGAACCCAACCCAGGGGAATATAACTTTGACTGGCTGGATGATGCTGTCGACTGCCTAACTAATGCCGGGCTGAAAGTGGTAATGGGCACCCCCACTGCCACTCCTCCAAAATGGCTGATTGATCAGCACCCGGAAATATTACCTGTAGACCCGGATACTGGCCGTACCAGAGGCTTTGGCTCTCGGCGTCACTATGACTTTTCCAGTGCTGTCTATCTGCGCGAATCCATGCGCATTACCGAGGCTCTGGCCAAACGCTATGGCAACCATAACCATGTGGTGGGCTGGCAGACTGATAACGAACTTTGCTGCCATGATACAGCTCTTAGCAGCTCAGACCTTGCCCGAGAGGGATTCCAAGACTGGTGTCGTCAGCGTTACAGCAATATAGACAAGCTAAATAGCGACTGGGGCAATGTGTTCTGGTCTATGGAATATCGGGATTTTACCGAGATAGAACTGCCCATAGGCGCGGTCACCGAAACCAGTCCCGCCCATCGTTTGGCCTATCGCCGCTTCTCCTCCGATCAGGTGATCGCCTACCACAACCCAATGGTGGAGATAATTCGCCAGCATGCCCCGGGCAAATTTATTACCCATAATTTTATTCCCATGAATGAAACCGCGGTGGATAACTTTGCCCTAGCCGCGCCCCTGGATTTCACTAGTTATGATAATTACCCATTAGGCCGCACCGATCTGCTACTAAATGGTGCCCCCAAAGAACAGTTACAGCGCTATATGCGCACTGGGCATCCAGACTTTGCCACCTATTATCATGACCAAACCCGCGGCCTGTTAAACCGCGGATTCTGGGTGATGGAACAGCAGCCCGGACCAGTGAACTGGGCCAATAATAACCCGCGCCCCGCTCCGGGTATGATTCGCTTCTGGACACTGGAAGCCTTTGCCCATGGTGCCGACTGTGTCTGTTATTTCCGTTGGCGACAGGCGCCCTTTGCCCAAGAGCAAATGCATGCCGGGCTATTGCGCCCCGACAACTCTAAGACCGAAGCCTGGCCAGAAGCCGAGCAAGCAATGGCTGAAGTGGCTGCATTAGATATTGGCAACCAGCCTCTACAACCAGCCTCTGTGGCTATTATCACCGGCACCGAGGGACTCTGGGTCAGTGATATAGAAAAACAGGGCGAGGCCTATGAGTTTAATCAGGTGCAGCTGTCCTACTACAGCGCCCTCAGAGAGCTGGGTGTCAATATTGACTTTATCTCGGTGGATTCTGACTTCGCGCCCTACTCAATTATTATTGCTCCCAGCCTACCGATCGTTGATCAAGACTTTGTGGATAAATGCAAAGCCAGCAGTGCGCAGTTTATTTTTGGCCCCAGAGCTGGCGCCAAAACCTCAGAGTTTGGCTACCCAGACACATTGCCGCCGGGACTATTGCAGCAGCTAATTCCCATTCGGGTACTATCCGTTGAGACATTGCGCGCCGACTGTACTGAGGATTTAAACTGGAATAATCAGCAATACCAGAGTGGCAGCTGGCGAGAACAATTAGATGCGGCAGAAACAACAGTGCTGGCACGCTATGAAGATAACCAGCCTGCCGTGGTAACTCAGGGCAGGTTCACCTATATAGGCACCTTGACCGACCGCGAATTCTTGCTGGATTTTTTCCAGCAGTATTGCCAGCAAGCGAATATCCAGACCTTTAGATTTGGCGAAGATATCAGGGTGTGCCAGAGAGGCGATCTGATATTTGCCTTTAACTACTCAGATCAATCTCAGGAACTGCCACTAGATTCTGATACCAGCCTAATGCTGGGAAGCGCCCATATAGAACCCCATGGCGTTACAGTCTGGCGGCCCTCTGGCACCTAATTACATTATGCGACTTCACTGCGGGCTTTGATAACTTTGACCACACCTAAAGTACAGATAGGAATAATATAAACCAGAGCGAAACCCACCGAAAGTGACGAATATCCCTTAGCCACTAAGGCCACTATACCCAGTGAACCGATAAGTCCTCCGAGCATTAGGGTCGCAACGCCAATAGCAGCTTTGGCACGCTGACTCAGAGTCTTATCCCCACTTGGACTAATCACCGCCTCGATACGCTCGATAATGCCCTGCACCAATCCAGCTCCGGTCTCCACCAGAGTACCCAACAGCGCCACGAGGAAAATCCCCAGTAACAATGGCGTTGTATATTTCGAGATCATCCAGTAGTTCGGAACCGGTTGCTCCAACACCTCCGGGTAGCCAGCCGCATAGCTGATATGGAAAAGCACCGCGGGTACCATAACCACAACACCGGTAATAATACCGGCCAACAAAGCTTCGCGCCGCGTCTGGATCGCCCGAGTGGAAAATAGCAATACAGGTGCAAGGGCTAAGTTGTACATGGCATAGAGAATACCCCCCTGCAGCCAACCGGGTTCAATGCCACCGTGAGTTAACGACTGCAAGATATCAATCTCACTGTTATTGAGTATCGCAATAAAATAATAGCCAAATATAAGGTACATGCCGATCGACCATAGCGTCAGTACTTTCTCCACTGCTTCGCGCCCGAAATACACCAACGCAACCACCAGTACTAAAACGCCAACCATACCTATATAGCTGGATATGCCAAACTCCTGCTCAAGTATATTGCCCGCGGCTGAGCCTACCACGCCAAGAACCAACAAAAATAACAACAGGTACAGAACTTCAAAGCACACCCAGAATGGACCAATAAGCCGTTTAAAAAAGGTCCTGTAATCATATGCCTGAAAGATACGAGCAAATTCATAGGTGCAGGCGAGTACCAGCGCAAATACGCAGGCTGCAACCAAGGTTCCGAATAGACCTCCCAATAGCCCATAGCGAGTGAAAAACTCAATAACCTCGCGTCCAGTGCCATAACCACCGCCCATAACCACAGAGACAAAGACCGCGGCAGGTACGATGTAGACCTGAAATATTCGATTCATTGCTACTCCCTCTTGTTAATGGACTATATAGTCTGTTGCCATCATTTGGTCATCAGGCTGTTAATTGATTGGCAGTCATTTCACACTTCGCTGAGTAATTCACGAGCAATAATAAGCCTCTGAATTTCACTGGTTCCCTCGTAAATAGAGGTCACTCGCACATCGCGAGAAAAACGCTCTAGCGGACAGTCTTGGGTATAACCCATACCACCGAGTAATTGCTGAGCGGTGTAGCAGACTTTGTTGCCAGTTTCTGTGGCATGAAGTTTGGCCATAGCTGCTGCCTTATTAAACGGCTTGCCACTGTGCTTTAAATAAGCAGCGTTCATTATTAATAAGCGTGACGCCTCGAGTTGCGTGTAGGCATCCGATATCATCCATTGCAGACCCTGGAAGCTAGCGAGGCTACGCCCAAACTGCTCTCGCTCTATGCAGTATTTACGCGCGTAATCCATCGCCGCACAACCTATGCCCAGCGCTAAAGAGCCAATACCAATTCGCCCCCCTGCTAACTCAGTCACGGCAATACGAAAACCGTCATTTAACTCACCCATCAAAGCTGAACTGGGGATGCGGCAGTTATCAAAACTCACCATATTGGTGCTCGAGGCATGCTGGCCCATTTTTTGTTCGGCTTTGCCTATGGTTAGACCCGGTGTATTGGCCTCGACTAAGAAACAGGAAATACCTTTGCCGCTCGGCGCATCGGCATCCGTTACCGCCCATACTACAAACAGGCCGGAATATTCTGCGCTAGTTATCCATGCCTTAATGCCATTGATAACCCAGTGATCACCGTCTTTTACTGCCTTTGTTTTCATTGCTGCAGGATCAGAGCCAGCGCCTTGTTCAGATAAACAAAAACTCCCTGCCGCATAGTCACCGGATGAGAGCTTAGGTAAATACTGTTGCTTTTGCTCTTCATTAGCCACGGCTTGAATCACTTCACCGACCATATTGGTCACCGACATAGTAACGGCAGTTGCCGCGCAGGCTTTGGCTATTTCTGTAATCGCCACACTAAAGGACACCACACCGGCATCACTTCCTCCATAGTCTGCACTCACATTTAGACCCATAAAACCGAGCTCAGCGAGCATTTTAAGGTTGGCTAAAAATAACTCTCGGTTGATAGGGGGGTCCTCATCTCGATCAAGCTGTGCGGCAATCGGCTCGAGCTCAGCGACTGCAAACTTTCGCGCCAAATCTTGAATTAGGTATTGCTCTTCTGTTAAGGCCAATTGCATTCTTGTGCTTCTCTGTTCATTGATTAGTGGCTATGTACTTTTCTTCTACTATCTGCAGTTTCTCTAAAGCTACTCGTATGATTAATTATCGTTATATGCTTACCGGTAGGCTTTAGCATAGACAAAGAAAACTATTCTGCTTTATATATCGTGCCATTTTTCATCACGAAATTAATATTTTCTAATAGCGTAATATCCTCAATCGGATCGCCCTTAACCGCGACCACATCGGCATATTTACCAACGCTAATCGATCCCAGTTGATCACTTTCGCCCAGTAGGTCGGCGGCGCTTTTTGTCGCTGCAAGAATCGCCTCCATGGGTGGCATTCCTGCTTCTACCATCAACGCAAACTCTTGAGCATTATCACCATGGGCTGATACGCCAGTGTCTGTGCCAAAAGCGATCTTCACTCCCGCCTTGTAGGCGCGGCCAAATGTATCCTGTATCTGCGGTCCAATCCGTGCGGCTTTGGGTCTGACTATTTGTGGAAAATAGCCATCAATCTTAGCTTTTTGCGCTACAAAATCACCCGCAAGTATGGTTGCCACCAAATAGGTGTCATGCTTTTTCATCAGCACCATAGTATCGGCATCCATCAATGTTCCATGTTCTATACTAGAGACGCCAGCACGAATCGCTCGCTGCATACCCTCAACACCATGGGCATGAGCAGCAACTTTGAATCCATAAGAGTCCGCAGTGGTGACAATAGCCTCGATTTCATCATCGAATAACTGTGGACTGTGCGAATGTTTAGACAGATCTAGTACTCCGCCCGTGACCATAATTTTAATTAGATCCACGCCATTTTTATAACGTTGGCGAACAGCCTTGCGGGCATCCGCTACACTGTTAACAATACCCTCGACAGGACCAGGGTCACCCCGCAGATCTGCCCGCCAACCATTAGTAGGATCGTCGTGCCCGCCGGTACTTGATAAGGGCCTTCCTGAAGCAAATACCCGTGGCCCAATCACTAAGCCTTTATTAATCGCTTTGCGTAAGGCGACTGCAACCCCGAACCGATCGCCAAGATCACGCACAGTGGTAAAACCTGCCATTAGCGTAAGCTCCGCATGTCGGGCGGCTAAGTAGGCTAAGTCAGGGGCTCCAAGCGTTACTTTTTCTAATTCATAGGCAGCCGATAAAGCGATCATTAGGTGGACATGCATATCTATCAGTCCCGGCAAACAGGTGTATTCGGATAAATCGACAACCTGGGCATCGCCCTTATAATGGCCGCCTGAACGAATAGCACTGATGCGCTGATGGTCAACGGTTATCAGCTGTCCCGATAGCACCTTTCGAGCCTCTACATCAATTAGCTTTCCACATTTCAAAACCGTTTGCTGATCAGCAAAAACAGGTTGCATATTAAGAAGCAAAAATGGCAAAACATAGATAAGATATTTCATTGCTTTCCCCTCTAAACAAGGCTTTAAAATTTTGCTGTGACCCGAGTGGAGGCCGAACTGTCTGTTATAGTAAAGCAACACACCATTAGCCCAATACCCGCAATAGGTTAGAAGCCCAATAAACTGTACGCAAAGAATTTTTGCGCTACTGTGTTGCAAAAAATAAGCAATAAAATAGCGGGAATAAAACTGCTTAATGAAAAACGTATATATTTGTCTAACCAAGATCCAGCGTAAGTGTTATTGCCCAAGGCTAGCTCATGAGTAAGTTGATGGTGCCTCCATCGGAAGCTAGCAAATAAACACACCATCAGGCCATTTAACGGCAAAATAGTGTCGTAAAAAATATCAATAATGACATCAAAAACCGACTTACTCTGACCGGCATAAGTTGTAAATTCAGTGAATACTGTTAACGCCCCAAAAGACAGCGCCGACATAATCACAAGTGCCCCACCAATCACAGCTAACAGCATTAATGCGCGCCGACGAGTAATATTTTTTTCGTCGATAAGATAGGCTACCGGCACCTCTATAATGGACACCAGGGAAGTAATAGCGGCGAAAAAAACCAATAAAAAGAAAACCGTCGCAATAGTATGAGCGCCAAAAAAACCAATGGTATCTTGGAGGGTTAAAAAGATATTAGGCAGTAGGACAAAGATCAAGCTGACAGATGAATCACTTAGCTCAGCAGTATTGATCTGAGGATTAAAGGAGAAGATCGCTGGCAGTATTAATAAACCGGCGATAAAAGCTACCGAGGTATCTGCCACGGCAACCATGGAACCTGCTTTGATGATATTGTCCTTTTTATCGAGGTAAGATCCATAAGTAATAAGAATACCCATACCCAATGATAAAGAGAAAAACGCCTGAGACAGAGCATTGTTAATAACGCCAGCATTTAACTTGGTGATATCAGGCACTATAAAAAATCGGGCCCCGGCCAATGCGTTATCAAGGCTCAACACGAAGACAACTAAAACCAACAACATAATAAACAGCGACGGCATTAATACTTTGGCTGCGCGTTCAATACCTCGTTGAACCCCCGAACGCAAAATAAAAAATACCATTGCGCCTACCAGCAACATTGCAAAAAATATATGCAGACTATTGATAGTATTATTAAAACTATCCGGCTTGGCGAGATAATCGAGCTGCCCCGAAGCAGACATAACCAGATAACCGAAAAGCCAAACAGTGATGACCATATAAAACACGGCAATCATAAAGGGGGTAATAATCTTCAGCATTCCGGTTAGACGCCAAAATTGCTGATGTTGTGAAATCTGGCTATAGGCACCTACCGGATTACTTCTGGTATGTCGCCCCATAGCCAGCTCGGCCATCAATACAGGTAGGCAGATAAAAAAAACAAAAACAAGATAAATCAGCAAAAAGGCGCCACCACCATTCTTGGCGGCATTCACTGGGAAACCGACTAGGTTACCAATACCAACAGCGGATCCGGCGGTAGCTAAAACAAAACCGAGACGACTACTAAATTTTTCTCGCAGCGCAGTCATTTGTCTGTATTTTTTATAATAGTTTGCATTAGGAGACCTTCATTATTGCTTTAACTTCAAGAAACTCATTTAAGCCAAGCGGGCCCCACTCGCGACCATTGCCTGACTGTTTATAGCCGCCAAAGGGGGCTTCAGCCACCAGTGGTGCACCATTAATATGCACCATTCCACATCTCATTTGCTGAGCTATGAGTTCAGCAGTGGCGTTGTCTTTTGCGTAGATATAGGCGGAGAGCCCATATTGGGTTGCGTTGGCTATTTCGATCGCCTCTTCTGGTGTTTTGTATGGCATTATCGCTAGCACTGGGCCGAAGACTTCCTCTTTTGCAATAAATTGGTCCCTCTTCAGGTTGGCAAAAATAGTAGGCTTAATAAAATAACCCTCACTACAACCTGCCACCGGCCCCGAGCCACCTGTTATAGGCTGAAGCCCTGCAGTTTCAGCCTCTTGCAAAATAGACGTTACTTTTTCAAATTGCCCTCGATTAGCCAGTGGGCCAAGCTGTGTCGCCTCATTGGCGGGGTCACCGACCACGTAAGACTCAGCTGCCTTCTTGGCTATCTCAACTACTTCATCATGCAGACTTTCAGGCACGAGAAGACGGGTACCGGCATTACAGGATTGACCTGTATTTTCCATACATAGCCATACGCATTCAGGCACGACAGTTTCGAGATCAATACCTTCGGTCAGAATCATCGGTGATTTTCCACCCAGTTCCTGACAAACACGTTTGACATTAGTTGCTGCCGCCTGAGCAACGGCAATACCCGCACGGGTCGAGCCGGTAAATGACACCATATCAATTTCAGGATGCTGGCTGATCGCCGCGCCCACCATCGGCCCCTCTCCATTAATCAAATTAAATACACCCGGTGGTAATGCCGCCTGATCGATAACGTCGGCAAATAACTGCGCTGACAAAGGTGAAAACTCTGAGGGTTTAACCACCATGGTGCATCCCGCAGCAATAGCCGGTGCCACCTTAGCCACCAACTGGCTGATTGGCCAATTCCATGGGGTGATAAGCCCACAGACGCCAACAGGTTCATGGTGAAGGCTGTAACCAGGCTTTGTTTGCGTCAGATCAAACGCTTTAAGGGCGGCAATGGTCGACTCGAGATGCTCAATTCCGGTATAGGCCTGCACCTCACGAGACAGCGTAATAGGGGCGCCCATTTCAAGGCAAATCGCTTCGACAAAGTCGTCGTAACGCGATCTATAAACGGCAAGAATTTTTTCAAGATAGTCTAGACGTTGCGCTTTCGAGGTTGCCTGAAACGTTCTAAATGCTGATTTTGCTGCCACTACCGCATTATCAACGTCCTCGGCATTACCAAGCGCCAAGCGACCAATAATATCAGCGTTAGCTGGGTTAATCAGATCGAGTGTACTTCTAGTACTTTCAGCTTGTTGCCACTTTGCATTGATATAAAAGGAGTCCAAGTTATATTTATCCGTCGTTACTGCCATGTTCCGTCTCTCTGAAAATTATGCTCAGCGTACTGCGCAATATCTGCCTACTAGACCTAAGCTAAAATTTTTTAACCGGTGAAATGTGGTATCAAATGCTACTGCCCTTTCGACGACTTGATAGGTTTCGAATACCGTTCAAACCAAGCCAAAATGGCATTGACCTTCGCAAGTAATTGGCTGGGGCGATGTTCAATTTGATGACTAGCGCCGGGTACTCTCACTAACACCGTATCTACCCCTTCAATCTGTAGGGCATTGAAGTACTGTTCGGCCTCCCAAATCGGTGTACGCCAGTCCTCCTCGCCGGTAATTAGCATGGTTGGCGTGGTCACATTGCCGACTAGAGACAGTGGTGAGTGAGACCAATAATCCGTTGGGTTCTCCCAGGGCAGATCAGTAAACCAGTAATTGGTTATGAGTTTATCGAGATCGGATGTTAAAGCTAAACCAGTCCAATTGATGACCGGATTTACCGCTACCGCTGCACGAAAACGATCTGTCTTACCCACGATCCAAGCAGTGAGAGTCCCTCCACCGCTACCACCAAAAACATAAAGTTGTTCTTTATCGACAAACCCCATGGCAACTGAGTCATCAACCATATCCATAAGATCGTCGTAATCGCGACTTGGAAAATTAAAATCAATGGTATGGGCAAAGTCTGTACCATAACCAGTAGACCCACGAGGATTTCCGTAAACCACAACATAGCCTGCCGCCGCATACAGCTGATTATTCGCCGCAAATTGCGGCCCATAGGACGCCCAAGGACCTCCGTGTATTTGCAGCATCATCGGGTAAGATTTATTGGCATCAAAATTTGGCGGACGCATTATCCAATACTGTATCTCGCGCTGATCAACGCTCGACTTAACAATATGTTCTTCAACGGTGGCTAGCTGAACAGAATCATGCAGAGGACGATTGAAATCGGTGATCGTCTGCACGCGCCCCTGGCGATCAACAACACCTAATTCGCTGGGCTTTGTTGTATCACCCACTGTGATTGCAGCAACGCCAGCACTAGCCGAAAACTGACCCTGGACATAGGGTTGATCCAACTCCCATCCAGAAAGCTTATCGGTCAATACTGAAACAGAGCCATCCGCGGAAAGCAGCGCCAATACACTTTTCCCTCGATATTCATACTGGACGTAATACCGCTGATTATCTGGATGCCAGGCGAAATCGATAACACTGAAGTCGTTACCCGACGTTAATTGGCGCACATCTGATCCGTCCAATTTGGCTGTATAAAGCTGATATTCATGGTAAACGCTGGGCTTATCTTGATGACCAACCCAAGCTATACGCTCACCATCGGGGGATATCCTCGGTGCCGAATCTGGGCCCGACTGGGTAGTGAACGCAGTGAGCTGGCGTGTTTGTAAATCCAGCCTAACAATATCTGTGTCCCAGGGCTTATTGACGTTATTTTTAAAGTTAATACTTAGCAGTAGAGCCGAAGAATCAGGCAGCCATTCGATAGCGCTATTATGGTCTTGCTGCCCCTGCGTCAACTGTTGAGCGGCACCACCTTGTGTCGGCATTAAAAACACCTGATGACGACTAAAGGGCAAGTAGCCAGCGCCGTCCACTCTGAACTGGGTGCGCGTTTCAACCACGATAGGCTCCGCCCACTCAGCACCCTCAGGTGGAGAAGGTATTGTGCCCATGGTGTCTGGTTCAAAGCTCACTGGCATGGTAAATGCCAACCATTTACCGTCCGGTGAAAAAGCCAGATTGGCCGGACCTGAGAGGCCCTGACCTAACTCTGATCTCTTAGATGAGTTCAACTGCTGGACGTAGATATGGGATTTATCGCCCTTATAGGCGACAAAGGCGATGGCGTCTCCAGACTGGGTAAATGCCGCCGCGCCAACAGCATCAAAACCCTTGGATATCTGACGCATATTTTTACCATCAGCATCGATTACCCACAGATTATTTTTGCGCTGATCAGTCATAACATCCATAGAGTAGCGATGAAACGCGATGGTCTTTCCGTCTGGTGACATAACCGGATTCGATGCATAAGCAATCTTAAATACATCCATTGCCGATATTGGCTCTTTAGCCAGTGCTGCGGCACTCAACAATAAAACGCAGAGTCCCGCCAGGAGGATTTGCACTATTGTGGTTTTCAAGATTTGTGGAGAGTACATTTATGCCTCGCAGGTACTTACAAAAATTAGTGGCGCACATAACGAGTGATATAAAACTAATCACCAGATAGAAAAAAAGATATCACCCTAGGCAAGGGTCGTCCATGACCTTGCAAGAGGGGGATATCTTTCGACTAACTTTGCTTGCTTATTGGCCGAACCGCGTGCGCAATTCAATGCCAATGGTTCGTGGGCGAATATAGTTAGCACGGCCGTCACCTAGCTCCGTTTCAATCCAAGTAAGACCCTCTTTATTGGTCAGATTGCGTGCGAAGAAATCAACCGATACTGAGTCATTAATCTCAGCACCTAGAGATAGATTGATTGTGGTGAAGTTTCCAGCAGCCAGACCCGACTGCTGCAGATTATTATAATAATCACCAGTATGCGCTATGTCAGCCCGCGCAAACATCGGACGTCCCGCCATACTGAAGTCAGCCTGCAAGCCAAGAGACGCTTGGAACTCAGGCGACCCAGGAAGCCGGTCGCCCGATTGCGCACCCAATGCTGCACTGTCTTGGGTCAGCTCTGCCTGGATATATGACATGCCGTAATCAAGCCGCCATGCATCAGCCAACAATAACTGGCCATCAACTTCCACACCCTTACTTTGCGCTTCACCGGCATTAGCCGTGGTTTCAAAACCGCAATCAAGGATCTGCTTGACCGGAATGCCCGTCCAATCAACTTGGAACGCAGACACATTTATTGTTGCACGTCCTTGCGCTAAAGCAAACTTTGCTCCAACTTCAAAGCTGTCAAGTTCATCAGAATCAATCTGATCTGGTACTCCGCTAGTATCACAAATATCGGATGGGATCAGAGGGTGAGGACCGCCCAGACGAAACCCTTGAGAAAACGTTCCGTAATAGGACGCTGAATCGTCAGCCCTGTAATTCAAACTAAGTTTATAGGTCTGTCCCGAGTCGTCGTTTTCTACAGCAGATTCTGACCTACCACCATTGAAAACACCATCATTAACGTCTGGCGAGTCCTTGTCATAATCATAATGCCGCACACCCGCAACGGCCGTTAACTTGTCAGATATATCAAATGAAGCCTCGCCAAAAAATGCGAGCTGCTTTAAGTTCTCTTCAACCAAACTCTCGAACAGCAGTGCACCTTCGAATGGATCTAGTACTGAAGTTCCTTCAAACTTCATAATTTGATGGCGCGTTCTCTCATAATCCTGATAAAAGGCACCCACCAAAAACTGCCAGGGTCCATCTAGATTGGTGTTTAACCGAAATTCTTGGGTAAAACTTTTAGTATCTGCTGAATCGGTCAGATAAATAGGCATATCATCAGCTTCCAACATCGGACCAAAATAAGCACCAAGATCACGATCCTGCAAGGTCTTTGATTTTGCTACCGAAGTAGAAGAAAAAAGCGCAAACGAGCCCATATCAAGATTCATCTTAAGATTAGTTACGTCTAAATCAATACCCAGCGCTTCACCACTCCCATCTTGCTTTTGGAAGGGTGCCCTACGAGTACCGCCTAGTGCTAGCATAGACTCCGGAATCCCCGATTGATCAATATCCTGAGCCATATGACTTAGGGTTACATCAAAATCTTCACTGACTTGCCACAGAGCTGTTATACGCCCCCCAGTGTACTGATCATCACCTGCATCACCGCTGACAACAATGCCGCCGAAAGCGTCCGCCCAAACAGCTTTATCCTCGCTATCGCCAGCAATATTTTGATAGTAACCACTGTTATCATAGTCATAGCCAACGATGCGAATGGCGAACTTATCCTCTACAACAGGTAAGTTAAGTACGGCTCGCATCGAGGTATTCTGACCACCCAAATCTGCCGTAGATGAAGATGACCCAGCAATCTCAGCTGAAAAGTCACCTAAATCCGGTGCATTAGGAATCACCCGAACTGTTCCAGCAATCGATCCATCACCATACAGGGTACCCTGTGGACCACGCAGTACCTCAATGCGCTGCATATCAACATACTTTAGATCTGGGTTACCACCGAACTCATTACCGAGGCCGGTTACTGGTGCTTCGTCTATGTAGATACCAACAGCGATATCATCCTGTGGTGATGCTGTCACCCCACGGATAATAATGCCATTGCGACCTGCCCCACGATCTAAGAAATTAGTAGAAGGTAATGACCTCAGAAAGTCATCCATACCAACCATGCCACGCTTACTAATCAGATCTTCATCGGCGACGGAGATACTTGCTGGAATATCCAGAGTGCTTGCATCACCTCGTTTTGTAGCGGTCACGAGAATTTCTTGTAACAGAGTAGCCGCTCTATCGTCGCTCTCTGCACTTACTGCTTGCGTACCAAAGCCACCAGCACACAAACCGCCTAAAACAGCTGCTAATTTAGCCTTCTTGGTCAAATTCATAACATTCCCCTAGTGTTGTCAATAAAACATACTTTCATGAGACCCGGTATTAAATCTCGCTCCATTATGTGTAGCTAACTACATATTAAAATATCCATAAAATCACACTATCCTTTATTAATAGCTAATTTTAGACATTATTAGTATATTAGTGATTTAAATATTTGTAGTCAACTCTACTTATAAAGATTTAGCTCGCTTCATTAGATATCTGGATATAGCGAGTCGCTTTTTATAACTAGTTGGCCCCTCTAAAAATCATACTTGGCCGCCATATATATAGTCATCGCGCGCTCCCAAACTTCACCCACCAATCCATCACCTACAGGCTCGCCATCCAACTCCAATACTGGGGCTATATGTTTGCTTGAGTTAGTGATCCATATTTCGTCAGCATTGCGAACTTCGTCCATGGTCACTATTCGCTCCTCCACCTTTATGGATCCATCAGCGCGCATTGACTCTATGGCGATATGCCGAGAAATCCCCGGAAGTAGCTGATGATCAAGTATTGGGGTGGCCACAACGCCATCCTCTACAATAAACACATTACTGTAGCTACCCTCGGTTAACTGGCCAAGGGCGTTGTACATAATCGTTTCGTTGTTCTGCACAGAATAGCTCTGCTGAAAATGTAGTACATTACCAAGCATGGCCGTCGACTTTATATGGCAGCGGCTCCAGCGCAAATCTTCAGTAGAAATCACTTTTAACCCAGCTTCAATGTGGCGATTTGGTATTGCGGGATGGGGCGCGATTTCTATTACCATGCCAAAGACGGTGGGTTTGACATTGCTAGGGAAGCCGTGAAAACGACGCCCCTCATTACCGCGACTGATCTGGAAATAGATGCCCAGATTCTGATCACCATTTTTCTGACTTAGCTGTGTAGCTATTTCGTGCCACTGCTCAGTCGTCAGGGGATTTTCGATACCTATGCTTTTCAGGCCATTATCCATGCGCTCCAGATGCAGTTTAAAGCCCACCATCTTTCCGCCGTAGGATGGGGTCACGTCATAAATACCATCACCAAAGAGAAACCCTCGATCAAATGGCGATATGGTTGCTTGCTCGGCAGGCATATATTCGCCGTTTAAATACACAATCATCATGTTACTCACTTTAAGGAATTACTTTTTAATTTATAGCAAGCTATATATTAAGAATAGTCAAAATATAAATAATTCTTGTTTAATGCCTATATTAATGGGATTAATAAAATTTAATTGATAATATTTTTAATTGTACTTAGAGTCAACTATAATTATAATGCCGAAAAGGAATGTAGTATTGAGTGACATATGAATTTAAGAGCAACCAACAAAGCCAAGCGTCAAAGGCTTATCGTTTCGAATGCGGCTCGTCTTTTCTCTTCGACTGGATATGACCTTACGACAATAGAGTTGGTCGCAGCGCGGTCTAATGTGTCACCTGCCACTATTTATAACAATTTTGAAAATAAGATAGGCCTGTTACTCGCAGTCTTAATAGAAGAGGGCGAAGGCGTTCAGCAGATTGGCCAAAAAATTATTGATCAACGCGCAGCAAATAACCTGAGCGTTATTTATCGCTTAATTGCACTCTATGTGGACCACCCAATGGAATTTATGAACAAGTCCTGCTGGCGGCAAGCACTTGCAGCCTCATCGGCGTCTTCACATAAAAAGTTCACCCAGGAATACCAAAATGTGGACAAGCAACTACAGATTCAGCTTATCGAGCTAATGCACCAACTCTATAATGAAGATGTTTTCAGAACAGAGGTAGATCCTCAGTCACTGGGAGAAATCATTTGGAATAATGTCGATCAGATGTTCACGGATTTTATTTCTGACGAAAAGATGTCCCTCGAGGCATTAAAAAACACACTTAACAGACAGACTGAAGCACTGCTGACATTGGCCCAGAAGCAGGATTGATGGTTCATCTTGTAACTCAGTTTTGAAGGATGGAGTAATGCATAAAATAGTTTTTACGGTTTACGGGCACCACAGAAGTACTGTAAATACCTGATGCTCAATATCGTCAAGCGCCCGTCACAGCGAACCTATGACTACATAATTATAGGATCAGGCTCCGCAGGCAGTGTGCTTGCCGCTCGTCTGTCAGAGGACAGTTCTAAAAGCGTGCTTTTAGTTGAAGCTGGGCCTAGCGACAGAAATACATTTATTCAAATGCCCGCTGGCCTGGGTATTCCACTGATGAAGGATCGCTATAACTGGAAATTCTTCTCTGAAGAAGCGTCCGGCTCTGAAAAAGAGATATATACCCCCCGCGGTAAGGTTCTTGGGGGCTCCTCATCGATTAACGGCATGAATTGGGTACGCGGCAATTCAGTTGACTATGACGATTGGGCCCAATCAGGCCTTACTAATTGGTCTTACGCCCATTGCCTGCCCTATTTTAAGCGCAGTGAAAACTATGCACAGGGTGATCCCGCTTACCGGGGAATCGGTGGGCCGACTAATATTGTTAAGGGCGAGGCGACCAACCCCCTTTTCAAGCTGTTTCTTGATGCTGCCAATGAATATGGCTTAACACTAAACCCTGACCACAATGGTGAAACGCAAATCGGGGCCCATGCAACCCAAAGGAATGTTGCTAACGGCAAAAGACATAGCGCATCGCAAGCTTATTTATATGACCAGCCAGCTAAGGCGCAGCTAGATATCTTGTTGGAGACAAGCTGCACGTCGATTGAGTTTTCAGGACAGGATGCTGTTGGGGTACATTTAAGTCGCAGGGGCAAAGTATTTACTGTTGAGGTGGGGTCAGAACTGATCCTGTCTGCAGGTGCCATCCAGACTCCGCAACTGTTAATGCTATCCGGTATCGGTGATGGCGATTCACTTAAGGCCTGCGACATTAATGTAAAGCAACATATGCCGGGGGTTGGTAGCAACCTACAGGATCACCCCGCATGGTGTTTCGAGTACGGTGCCACAGACCCTCGCGATTCCTTAGCCTCTAAACTGGGTTATTTGGGACGCCTTAAAATCGGTGCTGAATGGCTGTTCAGAAAACAGGGACTAGGTATCTCCAATCACTTTGAGGTAGGTGCTTTTTTGTCGCTACTTGGCACGGGAACGGGCGCCGATGCACAGATGGAATGTATCGCCATGAGAGGTGATTTTGCGCCTGAAGGAATAAAAATTGAACCCGGTTACCAGTGCTTTACCAGCCTGCAGCGCCCTACCAGTCGCGGAAAGCTCTGTATAACCAGTGCCGACCCTGCTATAGACCCTAAATTTCAATTTAATTATTTGACCACTGACCATGACAAGAAGCTAGCGATAGCGGCCATTAAAGCAACCCAACAAATATTTCAGCAATCTGCATGGCGGGGCCGCCTCACCTCAGAATTATCCGGTGTTGATAATCTTAAGTCTGACAGTGATATTATAAAATGGGCCTTTGCTAATGTAGAGTCGAATTATCACCCCTGCGGTACCTGTAGTATGGGAGTTGATGACAAGGCTGTTACAGATGGTGAAGGTCGGGCCCATGGATTTAACAACTTACGCATTGTGGATGCATCAATAATCCCTTCCATTCCAGCAGGTAATCTAAATGCGATCACAATAATGATTGCCGAAAAAATTGCTGACAGTATTCTCGGAGTGCCCTCCCTGAAGCCAGAATATCCGTCGATCAACTTATAATAATAAGCATAAAAGCTAGGGAGTAAACTTTGCCAAGCCTTTCTAAATCAGAGCGTGAGAATCAGAAAACATCACCCAATAACAGTAATATTTTTGACAGTTCCACAGCGATCTTTGCAGCCATTGTTCTTGGGTTCGCTGGAACTGGGGTTGCAATGGGTATGCCACTGCTGGTCGGCTCAATGGCAAGTTCTCTGGGCTTTAACGATCAACAACTGGGGTATCTGGCGTCATCTGATATGACGGGGCTGTTTGTCGGCTCAGTCTCTGCCTCATTGGTAGTGGCTAAAATAAATCGCCGTCTACTCGCAGCGGCTGGTCTATTTTTGGTCATACTGGGCAACTATTTATCTATTCAAAGTCCAGATGTTGCCCCCTTGATGCTGTGTCGTTTTTGTGCGGGAATAGGTGCAGGACTCTGTTATGCAACATGCACCGCCAGCCTTGCAGGAAGTCATAACTCGGCACGCACATTCAGTATTCTTCTTTTTATACTAGTGGTAATGAATGCCTTTATTTTTTACATCTTTCCGATTATTGATGCCAAATGGGGCGTCATTGGGCTGTTTGGTTTTTACTTGCTCCAAGCTATTCCAATTCTACTCGTACTGCCCCTGCTTCCTCAGTATTGCATCGGAGAAACCGATGAAGGCGCATTGAATACTGAGGCCAATAGCTCTGAGGTTCACCCACAGATACCAAAGATGCTGCCTCGCCTGTGTTTAGCTGCTGTTTTTAGCTTCTATTTGTTGGTCGGTGCTTACTGGGCGTTTATCGAACGCGCGGGTGCCGCAGCCAACATTAGCCCTGAATTTATCTCAACTACTTTAACTTGGGCGCAAATATTCAGTCTCACTGCTGCCGTTATAGCGGTATGGCTTGCAAGACGTTTTGGACAGTCAAAACCCTTACTCTTTGCGCTAATAATCATGGTTGTTACCATGCTGGCACTCGCGCTTAGGATCGACA